>UMGN01000586.1_pt1 | contig 18762 bp, 10 predicted proteins | sample 1965281 | NCBI WGS metagenome assembly UMGN01 (sample SAMEA4836073, study PRJEB28245) | human gut metagenome | biome: gut microbiome; material: fecal sample | place: Denmark | collected 2008 | reverse complement strand
GCGACAGCGAGTGGCCTTACGTTAGTGCCTGTGTCGGAGCGTAATCCCTTGAGAACAACGACATATGGAACCGGAGAGTTGATAAAAGACGCTATGGAGCGTGGCTGCCGGAATTTCTTAATAGGAATAGGGGGAAGCGCAACAAATGACGGAGGAACCGGTATGTTGCAGGCCTTGGGTTTTCGTTTTCTTGATAGAGACGGGAATGAGCTGGAATTGGGTGGGCAGATCCTTAATCGGATTTATGAGATCGATTGTTCAAGGGCATTATCGCAATTGCGGGAAACTTCATTTACCATAGCCTGCGATGTGAATAACCCTTTTTATGGTGAGAAAGGGGCGGCGTATGTCTTTGCCCGCCAAAAGGGAGCGGATGACGCTATGGTCCGTTTGCTGGATGAGGGCTTGCGAAATTTTGCGGAAGTCATAAAAAGAACGGGACGAATAAAGATAGACGACATTCCGGGTGCGGGAGCCGCAGGTGGTTTAGGTGGAGGATTTGTCGCTTTCCTAAAGGCTGAACTTAAACCCGGTATCCGGATGGTTCTGGATGCCTTGCGTTTTGATGAATGTATACGGGGGGCGGATCTAATTATTACGGGAGAAGGTAAACTGGATAAACAGACTTGCATGGGAAAGACCCCATGCGGAGTATTGCAGGCAGGCATGAGACAGGGTATCCCGGTTATCGTAATGGGTGGTTCCGTAGAGGAGGTAGAGGCGCTTAATAAATCCGGGTTTCTGGCGGTCTTGCCACTTCTTCCTTATCCGGTTTCCTTGGAGCAGGCGATGGATAAGGATTTCACCTGCCGGAATATTGGGCGTGCCTTGGAACAACAATTGCGTGTAATCCATTACTATATGAATCACTAACACATGGGTATAATGAGTGCATGGGGAGCTTTTATCGGATTATTAGTGTCGATTTTCTTGATTATAAGAAAGGTGTCGCCAGTCTATAGCCTTATTTTAGGGGCATTAGTAGGAGGATTATTAGGAGGAGTCTCGTTGCCGGAAACGGTCTCTTTAATGATCAGTGGAGTAAATGACGTAACTCCGGCTGTCATTCGGATCTTGACGGCGGGGGTATTGTCGGGGATATTGGTGAAAACAGGTGCGGCGGCTTCTATCTCCAATACGATCATTTATAGATTGGGAGAACGACATGTGTTTTTTGCGCTCGCTTTCGCTACGATGTTGCTGACGGCTATTGGAGTGTTTATTGATGTTGCTGTTATTACGGTGGCTCCGATTGCGTTGAGTATCGGCCGGAAACTGGCGGTTCCCCGGGGTAGCCTTTTGTTGATGATGATCGGTGGAGGAAAATGTGGCAATATCATTTCTCCAAATCCGAATACGATTATCGCCGCTGAGAATTTTCATGCGGATTTGTACTCTGTCATGTATGCGAACTTGATCCCGGCGTTGGTTGGATTGTTGTTTACGGTATATGTCATAGGCCGTTTCTTACCCCGGCAAAATGGATTTTATGCGAACGAGGAGATAGATAACCTGCAAGCGGCTCTCCCCTCCTTCGCCTCTAGCATGGTCGCTCCGGTAGTGACGATCCTACTGCTGTCGTTTCGCCCTTTATTCCATGTGGCGATCGATCCGATGATAGCCTTGCCCGTTGGAGGAATCGTTGGGATTCTGGCGATGAGGAAATGGTCATTGATTACGGACAGTCTCTCGTATGGGCTCAAGAAGATGTCGAATGTCTCGATCCTGTTGGTCGGGACAGGCACTATAGCGGGAGTGATCAAGGCTTCCTCTATCAAGGATGTTTTATTAGATGCGTTATCGCATACGAATATGGGAGAGATTTTATTGGCTCCGGTTTCCGGCGTATTGATGTCTGCCGCTACAGCCTCTACTACAGCCGGAGCGACAGTTGCCTCTTCGTCATTCGCGGATATTATTATCGCCGCCGGTATCAGTGGTGTTTGGGGAGCCGCCATGATTAATTCCGGCGCTACCGTACTTGATCATTTGCCGCATGGATCGTTCTTCCACGCTACTGGTGGGGTCGCGGATATAAGCATTCGCGAGCGGTTGAGGCTGATTCCTTATGAGACCGCGATCGGCGCTATTTTGGCCGTTGGAACTATAATTGCTTATCTTACCGTGAATTAATTCTTTTCCAGTTTTGGCTTGGATTGGAGCCATTTGGGTGTTTTCTTGAGTGTATTGGTCTGCCTTGGACTTACGGCCATACAGATTGCCTTTAGCCAATATTGGCTGTCCGGCTTGCGCTACGGCCCGATGGAGTGGTTATGGCGGACCGGCACGTATATGAAATGGCAACCCATCCGTTTGGGTTAAGCTGGAAAGCATTGTTCTCAAGACAAATTCCGAACAATAAGACCATTAATGAGCCTCGTGTATAAGAGGCTAAAAATCAGGGTCAAAAAAGCACGATGATCTTTCATCCAAAACACGTACGACTTTTTGAAAAAACATGTACGTGTTTTGGATGAAAGTCGTACGTGTTTGTCCCGAATCCTTCCACTGAAAACCAGAGCACATATAAAAATCTACAAGAAGCTTCATTTAAACGGAGCGGTAAATGAAAAAGCTGTGGATGGAAGATCGTATAATTAGAAATAATATTTTTAATTTTCATTTTAAAATCTCATCTTTGCGATGAGATGGATGTTAAGGAGCGGTTAATAGTGCAAAAATTACGAAATGGCGAGCAAGATGCTTATCGATATTTATATGATCGTCATTATGTTTTACTATGTCAATTTGCCAATGAGTTGGTTGGCGACCCATTTCTAGCGGAGACTATAGTTGGTGATGTGATATTTCATCTGTGGGAAATCCGTGAGACATTGGATATAAATAGCTCTCTTCGTGCTTATCTAATGCGGGCTGTGCGGAACCGCTGTTATAACCATATCTCATCAGAAAAGGAAAAGAAGGAAGTTCGTTTCTCGAAGATTGAGTCTGAGACCTTAGGGTGGGACGCTATGATACAATCGGATGAACAGCCGCTCGGTATATTACTTGAACGGGAGTTAGAGAAGGAGATCATAAAATCAATCGATAGTTTAGGCGATGAATGTAAACGAGTTTTTAGAAAAAGCCGTTTTGAGCATAAGAAAAATGAGGAAATCGCTACAGAGCTAGGAATTTCTGTCAATACGGTTAAATACCACATAAAGATGGCTTTAACCCGCCTACATCAAGATCTGAGGAAGTATCTGATCTTGTTGATATCATTTTTCTCCTTGTGAGAATGAAAAAATTGATGTTTCTCACTACCCCTTGAGGAGAAATAACTGTCTTATATATAAAAGCTGGATATTTAATCTATATGGAAGAAAAGAAATCACATACGAAAAACGAGCGATCATTACTTGATCATGAAGAACAAGAACTTTGGTTCTCTGCTTTGGCTGCCGATGATTCCTGTGCCTATAATGTCGATAAGGCGTTCGATCGTTTTGTTTCTCGTACCCAGCAAAAACGCCGTACGGTATTCAATATTCCTAAAATCGTTTATGGTGCGGCAGCGGTTATCCTATTATTGATCGCTTCTACGATTTCCTATTGGTGGGGTGAGCGGCAATTACAGAACCAGTTTGCGGATATCTTGGTGGAAGCTCCTTTAGGGGCCAAGACCAAGCTGATTTTACCGGATAGCACATTGGTCTGGTTAAACGCTGGCTCAAAGATCGTATATTCGCAAGGTTTTGGGGTGAAAGACCGCCATCTTCGGCTGAATGGAGAGGCTTATTTTGAGGTGAGGAAAAATGAGAAGTTACCTTTTGATGTAATGACGAAAGAGTTGAATGTAAAAGTATTGGGTACTAAGTTCAACTTCCGGAATTATGACGAGGACGAAGAGGTAACCGTGAATCTGTTGGAAGGAAAAGTTCAGCTAGAGAATTATGTAAAGAAGATGGGAATAAACTACTTGTCTCCTTCAGAGAAGGTTACCTTGAATAAACTTACTGGGGAAATGATTATAAGCCGAGCGGAAGTGAAAAACGCTAAGGAATGGACAAACGATGGACTATTCTTCGATGAGATGCCTCTATCTGACATTGTGAAAGAACTGAATCGTAGCTATAATGTGAAGATTCATATTGCGGATGAACAGTTAACCCATAATCGCTTTTATGCGTTATTCAATAGAAAAGAACAGACTATCTATAATGTGTTAGATATTATAACTGCGACAAATCAAGTAAGATATAAAGTGGAAGGTGATAGTATTCTGCTTTATGCGAAGTGATAGATAATTGTTTAACCTTAAAATTGTTTTAATATGGAGAATATGGAAGGAGATTAAAAAAGGAGTAACAGGATCATAAAAGGAATCGGAGAATGGGCTAGATCCTCCGACTCATAAATCCTCAAATTACATTATGCAAATGATCTGGATGAGGAATACAAATGTAATCAATCCTCTGAAAGGTCATCATCAATCACAAGTTAAATTACTAAAAATTAAGCTATTTATGAAAGTTGTAAAAAAGGTCATTTATGTGGCCATGGCTTCGTTTTGCTTAAATTTAACTGTTAGTTCTCAGAATATAACATTGAAAATGAGTAATATAACAGTAAAACAAGCGATGGATGAGCTGAAGAGTAGGAGTGGCTACTCGTTTGTATTCTCGTCTGCGGACGTGGATACAGGGAAGAAAATATCCGTGTCTTCGGAAAATCAATCGATCAATGCGGTAATCGAACAAATTTTGCGTGGTCAAGGATTGACGTATGAGATCCAAGGGAAGAATATTATATTGAAGAAGGTCAATGTGTCAGACCAACAAGTACCCAAGAAAAATATCACGGGCTCGGTCTTAGATGTGGACGGAGATGCGATTATTGGAGCGAACATAGTCGTGAAGGGTACGACAAATGGTACGATTACGGATCTCAATGGTCACTTCTCCATTTCTGACGTATCGTCCAATGCGGTACTCGTCCTATCTTATATAGGATATAAGGATAAAGAGATACATGTCAATAATCAATCAGACTTTAAGATTGTCTTGAATGAGGATACGCAAGCGTTGGAGGAGGTTGTAGTCGTAGGTTATGGAACACAAAAGAAAGAAGTGGTAACGGCTGCGATTACCTCGATTGGAGCGGATGATATCGCCGTAAGCCCTTCCGCCGATGTTGCGGCAGGTTTGGCCGGTCGCTTGTCTGGTGTAATTATCAATACTCGTTCCGGTGAGGTTGGAAACGAGGGGACCTCTATTTTTGTCAGAGGAAAAAGTACGTATGGAAGTAATACAGAGCCTTTGTATGTAGTAGATGGTATTGCGAGAACGGAGGAAGATGGTATCTTGTCAAGGATGGATCCCAATGATATAGAGTCGATTTCCGTATTGAAAGACGCTTCTGCTGCGATTTATGGATCAAGAGCTGCAAATGGCGTTATCTTGATCACGACCAAACGAGGTAAAACGGGACTTAAGCCTACCATAAACGTTTCTTACAACCATTCATTTGCCCAACCTACACGAATCGTAAAGATGGCCGATGCTGCAACTTATGCGACCGCACGAAATTGGGCCAATATAACAAAGGGATTAGAGCCTACTTATACCGAGGAAGAGATACGGAAGTTTGCCGATGGGTCAGATCCTTTGAATTACCCGAATACGGACTGGTACAGAACTGTTCAAAAAACATGGACTCACCAGGACAAAGCCAATCTCTCTCTGCGTGGGGGAAGCGAGAGGGTACAGTATTTCATGTCTGGAGGTTTCTTGAACCAAGGAACTCCTTTTAATAATGGATTCACTTATAATAGACAAATAAATGTCCGCTCTAATTTGGATGCGAAAGTAAATGACTATATAAAAATCAGTTTAGATTTATCTGCGAAAAAACTAGGTCGTGTGCTTCCTCGTGATGGCTCCGTGAATGGAGGATCTATGTATTCTCATGTCGCTTTGAATTTACCGACAATTTTAGCGAAATATCCCGGGACAGATTTGGCCGCTCCTGCTCGTGATGGAGATAATCCATTAGTACAAACATCGGGAGAAGCCGGTGAGACAAAGACCGATCGTTGGCTCTTCAACTCACAAGCGAATATCACGATTGATATCCCGTGGGTCAAGGGGTTGTCTTTAGTCGGGAGCTTTGCTTATGATTTTTATCAGCAGAAGTATAAGCAATTTAAGAATGTAGCTTATGTTTACAATTACGATCAAGCGACAGGAGAGTACTCAAAAATTATCGTGCCGACTATCTCCAGCCCTTCTTTAACGGTCGAGGAAAAAAGAACGGAGAATTTGACGGGGAATGTCCGTGCGAACTATCATAACACTTTTAATGAGGTCCATACGATTGATGCGTTTTTTGGCTTTGAGGAGAGCAAGGCAAAGAGTAGTATGTTGAAAGGTTATAGAGGCAATTTCGCTTCGGGAGTGGTTCCGGAATTGCCTTTTGGCGATAGCAATACGCAAACGAATGATGGTTTATGGGGAGAGACAGCTCGTATAAACTATTTTGGCCGTGCGATGTATGATTATGATAATAAGTATATGTTGCAGTTCCAGTTTCGTTATGACGGTTCTCAAAACTTCCCCAAGGGAAATCGATATGGCTTTTTCCCGGGAGTGTCGGCGGGCTGGACTATTTCTCGCGAAGCATTCATGTCGGATATTAACTGGTTGGATAATTTGAAGATAAGAGCCTCATGGGGACAAATGGGAAATGATGTAGTTGATGCCTATCAATACATGGTGTTATATGGACTTACCGCTGGATCTGTTTTCAATGGCGCACAAGTTTCCGGACTATCCCAAAAGAGAGCTCCTAATCCTAATATAACATGGGAAGTCTCGAATTCTTATGATGTTGGTATAGAGTCTCGTTTCTTCGGGGGACAATTAAGTTTCGAGTTTGACTGGTTCAAATCAAGAAGAACAAATATATTATCTAAGCGAAATGCTTCTATCCCGGCTTTTACAGGCTTGTCATTACCCGACGAGAATATAGGTATAGCAGAGAATCAAGGCATAGAATTCATGATTGGTCACCAGAAATCGGTCAACAAAGATTTCTCTTATTCTATTTCTGGCAACTTTACTTATGCGAAAAACAATGTTGTGTTCTCGGATGAGGCACCGATGGCGGAAGAATATCAAAAGGCGGAAGGGCATCCGATTGGAAGTTCATTGCGTTATAAAGCGATCGGTATTTATAGCGAGTCTGACATGGCGGATTCAAATGTTCCTAAACGACCGGGAACCATGGCCGGTGATATCAAGATATGGGACGCCAACGGAGACGGTGAGATCAACTCGCTGGATAGAATACGTCAAGATCTGACCGATATCCCTCAAATCGTCTACGGCGTGAATTTGGGCATTACTTGGAAGCAATTTGATCTTTCTTTATTGTTTCAGGGACAAGCGAAAGTTATTAATACCATACAAGAAACATGGGTCGATCCTTCGTCTGGTGGAGCGGGAAATCTCATGCAATGGTGGACGGAGGATATGTGGACTCCTGAAAATACGGATGGGACGAAGCCTCGCTTAGGTACACCTAATAAAATTAACGGTACTACATTCACAAATATAAACGCCGCATTTTTCAAACTGAAAAATGCGGAAATCGGATATACTTTACCCGTTGCGGTTCGGGAGAAGATAGGTGTTGCGAATGCTCGTGTTTATTTGAGCGGCACAAATTTATTTTCTTTCGACCATATGAGAGGTATGGGAATTGACCCAGAGGCAACAGGTTCCGGGTATGGCGGTTGGGCCTTGAATCCGCAACGTTTGATTAATTTAGGCGTAAATGTTTCATTTTAAATAAATTAATTATATGAAAAATCTAATAATATATGCAGCTTCGGCTATGTTTGCTCTAACGGCTTGCAATGCGTTAGATATAATTCCAAGCGACAGTTATTCAGATCCGGTTGTCTGGCAGGATCAAAATCTGATAAAGATGTACGTTAACGATCAGTACAACGCTCTTGTGGGACAAGATAATTTTTACCGTTATTCTTTTTTCTCTGACGAGGTCTATCAAAAATATAATGATGAAGGATGTAATTATATCAGGGAGAATATTTTAACGTCGGATAATGTAGGATCGGTCAGCGATGTCTTAAACTATTGGAATACTGGCTATGGGTATCTTCATAAGGTAAATATGTTCTTTGAGAATATTGAATCCTCCAGGGTGGATGAAGAATTTAAGAATACGATGATAAATGAGATGAAGTTTATCCGTGCATTCATCTATTTTCGTTTGATCCGTTCTTATGGCGGTGTTCCTATTATAAAGGAGGTTTATGATATCAATAGTGATTGGTCGAATGTCAAACGAAATACCTATAATGAGTGTGTAGAATACATTATCAGTGATTTGGATGATGTGATTGCGAATCTGCCAGATCGGCCAAGCGAGAGAAATAGAGTCGGAGCTAATGCTGCTAGAGCTTTAAAGTCAAGAGTCTTGCTTTATAATGCGAGTGCTTTGAATAATCCGGACAATGATAAAGAAAGATGGCAAAAAGCGTCAGATGCGGCGAAAGAGCTACTAGATAAGGGATATTCATTATGTGACAATTATCGAGAAATGTTTTTTGATGTAACCAACAATGAATATATCTTTGCTAAAGAGTTCAGTGAGACATATTCTCACATGCTGGGCTTTAATTTAGCCTGTACAGGTGATGGTGGCCGAGGATGGGCTACTCCCTCTCAAAATCTGGTTGACGCTTATGAGACTTTAGACGGCGAGATACCGGTGTTAAATTCTGAGAGCGGAGACATAAATCCAAAATCGATTTATAACCCGGAGAAACCATATGAGAATAGAGATCCGCGTTTTTATGATTGTATTTATTACAATGGCTCAACCAGCTTGAATGGTCGTATCGTTGAAACATTTAAGGATGGAGCGGATATGATTCAGCAAGATATGACAATGACTGGTTACTATTGTAGGAAGTTCGTGAACGAGAACGAACCTGTATCTCAATCCCATCATTATACAACTCCATTTCCTTTCTTCCGTTTAGCCGAGATCTATTTGAATTATGCAGAAGCAGAGTTCCAATTAGGACATGAGGATGTCGCTCGGGAATATGTGAATAAGGTTCGAGCTCGTAAAAGCGTAAATATGCCTTCTATAACAGATAGTGGAGAGGCCTTATTGAAGCGAATTTATCACGAGCGACAAATCGAGTTAGCATTTGAGGGACATCGTTTCTTCGATTTGCGCAGGTGGAAAATCGCTGATAATACGCCAATAGTAGGCCTTAATATCATAAAAGATGGTGAAGGGAAATTCTCTTATGAACGATACGTATTATCTTTAGATTCCAGGAAAAATGAATGGAAGGATGCTTTCTTTGTCTTGCCTATTCATTATTCCGAAATTCAGAAGAGCAATGAAAGCTTAGAACAAAATAATGGTTATTAATATGTTGTAGAATGAAACAAACAAATTTAGCAAATATAGCTATCAGTGGTCTACTTTTGTTTACGGGGTGTGCGTTTGGTACACCCCATAATGAGGGAAAAGAGATGGAGGCTAAATTCATATCTCCTCCTAATGAATATCGTCCACAACCTTTTTGGCATATAAATGGGGAATTAACGAAAGAGGGAATTTATAGGCAAATTACAGATGCGTACCAAAAGGATGGTTTTGGCGGTGTGGCAGTATTGTCATTAACTCCTGCCAAGATGTGGGGAGGCAAGGAAATTTGCCCCGGAACGACTCCCGAATATTTGAGTGAATCTTATTTCGATCGTTATCGAGACATTTTAGAGTGCTCAGAGCAGCTAGGCACGGAGGTTATTTTATACGACGATGTGGATTTTCCAAGTGGTGTATTAGGCGGTCGTCTCAAGCAAGAATTTCCTCAATATACGCAAAAACGTTTAAGTAAAAAAGAGTGGGATATCTTAGGTGGGCGGGTGGTCAAGGAAAAACTGCCTGTAAAAGACCTTTTTATGGGAGCGGTCGCTATGAATATGGAGACTTTTGAACGGATCGACCTAACCGAATGTGTGGATAATGAGGGATTGCTCACATGGCAGGCTCCTAAGGGTAAATGGAAGCTTTTGTCATTTTTCTTGGAATACAATGTGGATTCTCGTTTGGATTATATGGATAAAGAAGCCGTAGACCATTTTATATCAATGACGTATGATCAATACAGTGCTCGTTTTAATGAGTTTTTTGGAAAAATCGTTAAGCGAACGTTTTTTGACGATGTTGGTTACTTAGGTAATTCTCGCTATTGGAATGCGGAGCTTACTGCTTTATTTGAAAAACGATATAAGAAAAAAGCTGTTTTATATTATCCTGCGTTATGGTACCATATCGGGGAAGAAACGGAGGCTGCTCGTGTGGCTCTTTATGGATTGCGCGCTGAACTTATGGGGGAGGGTTATCCTAAAAAAGTAGGAGAATGGAGTGAACGACACGATTTAGTGAGTATGGGACATCCACCTGGAAATTACGAGCCGACAGCAGTTGACATGTATGGTGACCCGTTTAAATTCTATCGCTATGTCTCGGTCCCTTTGATGGATGCTATTCACGGTTATCCGTACGGGCGCCCGGGATTTAAGCTGATAAGCTCGGCAGCGGATACCTATAATCGTCCCAATGTTGCCGTAGAGATTTATGGCAATTATAGGGCTGATATGGATTCCTTTATGCTATATAGAGGAGCGATGGAATTAATGGTTCGAGGGGCGAACTTCTTTGTTCCTCATGGGATGTGGTATGACCCAACCATGGTGAAAATTCCTCCATTAATAGGGCATCAAAGTAAATTATTGGGACCGGCTCTACATTCCTATAGTGATTATGTGGCGCGTGCTTCTACGTTGTTGCAAGATGGTAATCGAGTAGTGGATATCGCGATTTTATACCCGATTGAGTCATTGGAAGGATGGTATGAGTGGGATAATCCAACTCGTCCTACTATTGGGAAAGATGTGCCTCCGGGTACAGATTACAACCAGATAGGAGATATGTTGACAGGACAAATTCGTAAAGATTTTACATTTATTCATCCCGAGGAACTATTAAAGGATAAATATCAGATCGTTGATGGGGAGATTCGTCTGACAACTCCGATTACGCACCAAGAATATAAATTGTTAATAATACCTTCATCGTACGTGTTGTCAGTGGAGACCCTAAACAAGATCAAGACTTTCTATGATACGGGAGGAAAGCTTTTAATAACGCATCAATTCCCTCAGAAATCAGCGGAATTTGGGAGGGATAAAGAATTGGTAGAACTTATAAAAGAGATATTTGGTGAGAAATATTCAGAGCCAGGTCTTGATGAGTTTGTTGCTGTATCGAACGAGCGAGGAGGTAAAGCGGCATTCCTTCCTTCAGCGGAAAAAGATCTACTGGCTAATGCTATCGATTTATTATTGCCTTGTCCGGATGTTCATATAAATACGGTGGGCTCGCTTGACCAGCTGGATGCTTTGCATCGTCCGTTGTTGGGAGTAGATGAATATCGAGGCCTTCCCCCGGAAAAATTAGGAATGTTTTCTTATATTCATAAGCAAAAAGATGGAAAGGATATTTATTTTTTCGCAAACTCTACAGACTCTTTTGTTGAGACGGATGTGCGTTTGAAGGGAAAGTTATCTTTGGAAATTTGGAATCCTTATACAGGAGATTTAGGAAAGGAAATACCTGTTAAGTATGAGATAGGTAATGATAATATCGTGTATACAACATTTAGGCTCCAACTATCTCCCGTAAAATCGATTTTTATAATAGGTGATAAGTGAAAAATGCTGATTTGCGATTGAGTTTACTCAATCGCAAATCAGGTAAATCTTAAAGTTAGATTATGCGACGAAATTTTTATAAGCATTATTTTGTTTTAATTATTTATTCATTTTTATTTACTTCCTCAATGCTTTTAGGAAGTGAATCGGATTTCAATAGGATTGAGAAATATTTTAAAAATGTCCCAGCAGATATACAGACTTCTATATATTGGTATTGGATTAATGACAATTTATCAAAGGAGGCTGTAATTAAAGATCTTCACTCAATGAAGGAGAAAGGGATCAATAGAGCTTTTATTGGAAATATAGGTTTATCCCCCAACGAGGCTCCTTATGGAAGCGTGAAAATTTTCACGGATGAATGGTGGGATATTTTACATACAGCTTTAAAGACTGCGACAGAATTAGATATTGAAATAGGTCTTTTTAATAGTCCGGGTTGGAGTCAATCTGGAGGGCCTTGGGTGAAGCCAGAACAGTCAATGAGATATCTCGCCCATTCAGAAAAAAGAGTAACAGGACCGTGCAGAGTTCAAGAGTATCTTGCGCAACCTTCAAATGAATTTCAAGATGTTAAAGTTATAGCGATGCCAGTAAAAAAGGATTATTATGATAATTTGTTGGATAAAATAAATTATACGGTATTTCCGGCTCGCTTAAAAACGAATTTAGATGCCGGAAAAGGAATATCGTTTAATGAAGACGAGGTGATAATAGATATTCCCTTGTCTGAAAAAACGATTGCAAGGAGTCTTATCTTATATCCGGAAGAACGTCCTATAAATGCGACTGTTGAATTACAGATATCAATAGAAAACTCATTCAAGAGCTTAAAGAAATTTACGTTGAATCGGACGAATGCGGCATTAAATGTCGGTTTTGATCCTTATGCTCCTGTAGCTATACGATTACCAGAAATAACGGATAAAAAACTTCGGCTTGTGATGAAGGCCAACAAAGGAAGTGGTATTAAACGTATTTTACTTTCTTCGACACCCTTTGTCGAAAGATTCGCAGAAAAAACATTGGCTAAAATGCACCAGACACCGCTTCCTTATTGGAATGATTATCTGTGGGATGAGCAACCCGAGGTTGTAGATTATTCCGTGGTACAGCCTAATGAGATTTTAGATATTTCTGATTACATGGATAGTAAAGGTATGCTGACATGGAATGCGCCAAAAGGAGAATGGATCATTATGCGAATGGGAATGACACCTACAGGTGTAACGAATGCACCTGCATCATCTGAAGGAACAGGACTTGAGATCGATAAAATGAATAAGGAACATGTGGCAAGTCATTTTGATTCTTACTTAGGAATGATATTAAAGCGTATACCAGAATCCGATCGAAAAACGTTGAAGGTTGTAGTCCAAGATAGTTATGAGACAGGAGGTCAAAACTTTACCGATGGTTTTATTGAGAATTTTAGAGAACATTATGGATACGATCCGGCACCATTCCTACCTGTGCTACAAGGTCACACCATTGGCAGTCCGGATCTTTCTGATAGGTTTCTATGGGATGTAAGACGACTAATAGCGGATAAAATCGCTTATGACTATGTAGGTGGTTTAAGAGAGATAAGTCATAAACATAAAATGACAACTTGGTTGGAAAATTATGGCCATTGGGGATTTCCCGGAGAGTTCCTGCAATATGGAGGGCAATCAGACGAAGTTGGGGGAGAGTTTTGGAACGAAGGTACTTTGGGAAGTATAGAGAATCGGGCTGCTTCTTCATGCGCTCACATTTATGGAAAGTCGAAAGTCTCTGCTGAATCATTTACCTGTGGGGAAGGTTCATATAGCCGTTACCCAGCAATGTTAAAGAAACGAGGTGATTGGTCGTTTGCCGAAGGTGTTAATAACACACTTTTGCATGTTTACATTCATCAACCTTACGCTAATCGTCCACCGGGTGTCAATACGAGTTTCGGTAATGAATTTAATCGTTTGAATACGTGGTATTCTCATCTTGATCTTTTCACGGATTATATTAAACGATCTAATTATATGCTACAGCAGGGCTTAAATATTGCGGATGTCGCTTTTTTTATCGGAGAGGATGTTCCAAAGATGACGGGTGTGCGTGATCCTGAGCTGCCGAAGGGATATTCTTATGATTATATAAATGCGGAGGTGCTGATTAATGATTTATCAGTCAAGGATGGGAAACTAGTATTGCCCCATGGTACATCTTATAGTGTATTGGTATTACCTAAGATGAGAACCATGCGCCCTTCTGTTTTAAAGAAAATTGAAAGATTGGTTTTTGATGGAGCAATAATACTTGGCTATCCCCCTGTTTGTTCTCCTAGTATGGAGAATTACCCGATAGCGGATAGAGAGGTGAATGAACTTGCGAAAAAGATGTGGGGTGATCTTTCCGTAAAACAACGTTCTTATGGAAGTGGAAAGATTTTTACGAACGTAGAACTAAAAGAGGTCTTTGATGATTTAGGGATTATCCCGGATTGTTTATTTGAAGATGATTCTCCCGCACTCTATACCCATCGTACCGTTGACGGAAATGAGATTTATTTTATTTCGAATCAAAGTGATAAAGCAATCGTCACATTGCCAAAATTCCGTGTGAAAGGTAAAGTCCCTGAATTATGGGATGCGGTTACCGGTTCGACAAGATCATTACCTTCTTTCATAGAAAATGAAGAATTTACACAAGTACCTTTAAAGTTAGACGCATACCAAAGTTGTTTTATGGTATTTCGTAGGCATGGTAAGCCTTTGTCTACCGAATTGGAAGCTAATTTCCCTAAGCCTGAGACTATTGTAGAAATTGATAAGCCATGGCAAGTTACTTTTGAGTCTGATCAATATAAGAGAGGTCCTGTCGAGCCTGTTGCATTTAATAAATTAATAGATTGGACAAGGCATGAGGATGACCGTATAAAATATTTTTCAGGAACAGCCATATACAAAACATCATTTGAAGTTCAAGAGGAGCTAGATAAAAGGCTTTTCTTGGATTTAGGCAAAGTTATAGCAATGGCTAAAATAAAAGTCAATGGTAAATATGCGGGTGGAGTTTGGAAAGCTCCTTATCGTATTGATGTGACAGATATGGTTAAAAGAGGGGAAAATGTTCTAGAGATAGAGGTCTCCAGTACATGGATGAATCGTTTGATCGGGGATCTTCGCCTTCCTCCAGAAAAACGTCCGACTTGGGCGCATCATAATTCTTGGAATGTAGATTCTCCATTGCAACCTTCAGGATTATTAGGACCTGTTAGTTTATTATCAATACCTTATTAAAAAGTGCGATTATGAGCAAAAAAATCTTTTTATCATTCTTATTCGTTCTGGGAATATTAAGTGGACGTTTTGACGTTAAGGCAGATAACTCCAATTATTTAAATAATCGCTATCCGCTGATTCGAAAACCTTATATGGAGTTACCATTGGGGAGTATTAAGGCGAAGGGATGGCTTCTTGAAATGTTGGAACGACAGAGAGACGGGGCTTCTAGCCAGATGGATACATTGTATCCGGAGGTAATGGGAGAACGCAATGGATGGCTAGGCGGTGATGGGGATCAATGGGAAAGAGGCCCTTATTGGATAGATGGTTTACTTCCGTTGGCCTATATACTGGATGATGATAATCTAAAGAGAAAAATCCAGCCTTGGATTGAGTGGACATTGAAAAGTCAACGGGAGGATGGTTTCTTTGGTCCATCTAAGGATTATAGTCCAGAGCCTGGTTTGCAGAGGGATAATTCTGCCGACTGGTGGCCAAGGATGGTCATGTTGAAAATTATGCAACAATATTATTCAGCGACAAGGGATGAGAGAGTGATCGATTTTATGACGAAGTATTTCCGTTATCAACTGGCAACTCTTCCTTCCACTCCACTAGGGAATTGGACTTTTTGGGCCGAATTCCGTGCTTGTGATAATCTGCAGGCCGTCTATTGGCTCTATAATATTACGGGGGAGGCATTTCTCCTCGATTTGGGGAATTTGTTGCATGAGCAAAGTTTTAATTTTATCGATATGTTTCTAAATAGGGATCATTTAACCCGCTTTAATTCCATCCATTGCGTAAATTTAGCACAAGGGCTTAAAGAACCTGTTATCTATTACCAGCAGAAGCCGGAAAAGTCATATATAGATGCGGTAAAGAAGGGATTGGCTGATATTCGCAAATACAACGGACAACCTCAAGGAATGTTTGGAGGAGATGAAGGATTGCATGGAAATAATCCAACGCAAGGCTCCGAATTATGCTCTGCGGTAGAGTTGATGTACTCTTTGGAAAAAATGATGGAAATAACGGGTGATCTGACATTCACTGATCATTTGGAGCGCATCGCTTTCAATGCGCTTCCCACACAGATTACGGATGATTTTATGAATAAGCAGTATTTCCAGCAGGCCAATCAAATCATGATTACACGACACCCTCATAATTTCTATGAAGATGCACATCATGCGGCAACGGATATTATTTATGGAACGCGGACTGGTTATCCTTGCTGTTTTTCTAATATGCATCAAGCTTGGCCTAAATTTACCCAAAGCCTGTGGTATGCGACCCCAGATAAGGGTATTGCGGCGTTGGCTTATTCTCCTTCAGAGGTGGTAGCCCAAGTTGGTGATGGGCATGAGATCTCAATAATAGAGGATACTTATTATCCGATGGATGATAAAATTCGATTTACGATCCGATTATCAAATTCCGTAAAGGAGGTTACGTTCCCGTTTCATTTACGTATTCCTGAATGGTGTAAAGGGGCTGCTGTTACGATTAATGGCATTACTGATTCAATAAATGGAGGAAGCGATATGGCGATTCTACATCGACCATGGAAAGATGGTGATCAAGTAATACTATCTTTACCTATGAAAGTTGAGAGTAGCCGGTGGTATGAGAATTCTGTAGCGATAGAACGCGGTCCCCTGGTCTATGCGCTAAAAATGGAGGAGAGATGGATGAAAAAGGAATTTGTAGGAAAAGAGAGAAATCAGTTTGGTTTCGATTATTATGAGGTATCTTCCCCTACAAAATGGAATTATGGAATTTTATCTGCCACAATCGAGGACTTGGAGAAAAATAGTCAAGTGACAATAGACCCGGACAAGCAATCTTGCGATTATTTCTGGAATGTGAGAAACGCTCCTATACAGATCAAGCTAAAGGCGAAAGAGATGACTTCTTGGAGAATATATAATGAGATGACCGGTCCTCTCCCATTTTCCACAAGTAAGAGTGAGCAACCAGAAGAAGAGATCGTCTTAGTCCCTTATGGATGTACAACTCTAAGGATCTCAGAGTTTCCTGTGGTGAGATAACGCAGTTCGATGCAATTTTACTCGTTGGTTAATTGATGATACCTCATGATAACATAAAATGAATTACTCCAAAGGTAATTTTAGTCTCCTTTTGGGGCAGGTCCTTTTGAAGATTCTTTGCGAATCCCGAAGATCTTGGTGAATATTGTATGTTTATGTATAATTCTGTTCGAACCCGAATTGGGAACAAAATTCAGCGTATGAGTAATTTTCATATGAATATATGAAGAATGAACAATCTATTCAATGATCTTTTTCTTCATTGCAGGGAGTTTATCGTTGTTTGCTCGTAAAAGTGTGCAACTTGCTTCGCTTGATGGCAAGTTGAGGTGCTCATTCCCCTAGAGGGAGCAGCTGCGCCTTTGCGGAAGATCAATTTGGTGGTGCGGACTTTTAATGACGGTACCGCTTTCCGTTATGAGGTTTTGGCGCAACTGAACTGGGAATCTTATGTTATGTATGATGAGAATACGATCTTCAACCTAGTGGATGATCCGTAAACATTTAATCAACAACAGGTACCGTCATAGTTAAGGTTTTGGATATATATTAGTTATTGTTAAATTCTATATACAAAAAAAGCCCGGTTTAATAATGGTTAGGCTATGCACCTCCCATAGTAAGTGTATTTGGCCTTTCTGTTACTCTTCCTTATATATTCCTGAAAAACGAGTAACGACACAAAAGAAACCTTTTTATTATGAATAAACACTAGTATTCACTAGAAATTGTGGACATTTTTGCAGAAAAAGACTGTCTCTGTAAGTGAATTGAGTGAATGAGTCGTATATATTAAGAAGAATGAATCTTAATATTTAGAATGATGAACACAAGAAGGGATTTTTTGAGAAAGGGGGCTTTTGCGGGCTTAGGAATGTTAACCATGTCGGAATTGGCGAAGGCGGTAGTGAGTAAACAAAATGGAAATGTATCTCCGAAGATTAAATTGGAAAAGGATAGTGTGATTCTTTTTCAAGGTGATTCGATAACGGATATGTTTCGAAAATATGACTGTAACCAATGTAATACACCCGAGCAAATGGGTATGGGATATGCCTTATTTGCCGCCTCAACCTTATTGAGTGATTATCCTGATAAGCAATTGAAGATATATAACCGTGGTGTAGGGGGCAATAAGGTATATCAGTTACGAGATCGTTGGGAACTGGATACCTTGGCTATTCAGCCGGATGTGCTAAGTATCTTGATTGGAGTAAATGACTTCTGGCATATATTGATGGGAAATTATAAAGGATCATTAGGGATTTATGAAAGGGATTTACGAGATCTGCTACATTATACGAAGGAAAAACTTCCCAATATCCAACTAGTGCTAGGAGAGCCTTTCGCTTTACGTGGCGGATCCGCCATTGATGATGCCAAATGGTTCCCGGAGTTTGATGGTTACAGGGTATCGTTGAAAAAACTAGCCGATGAGTTTAATGCGATATTTGTTCCCTACCAAGCGGCATTCGACGCTGCGTTAAAATTAGCTCCAGCTCGTTATTGGGGAGCGGATGGTGTACACCCCGATTTACCGGGCCGTCAGTTAATGGCAAATGTCTGGTTGGAAGCAACAGGATTAAAAAAGTAAGGTAGGGAGATCGGAGATAATATATTTATTTCTCCTAGAGGTAAGAGGCTGTCTCATAGTGGTGAGGGAAGCCTCTTATT
>UMGN01012344.1_pt1 | contig 19621 bp, 16 predicted proteins | sample 1965281 | NCBI WGS metagenome assembly UMGN01 (sample SAMEA4836073, study PRJEB28245) | human gut metagenome | biome: gut microbiome; material: fecal sample | place: Denmark | collected 2008 | reverse complement strand
GTCAGCGTTTCCGCCTCCTGCTCCATTTTCATCTTCTTCGCCGGAGATAAAATAATCTTCATTTCGTATTCCTTTCCACCCAAATGTCCTGTTTTTCATTCGCAATGTTCTGCTTGCGGCTCACAAGCCTTGATCAATGTTGTTTTTATTATACCTGTTTCCAAACAAAAAGCAAAGAAAAACACTTTGCATCCGGAGCGGCAACTTCTCCGGTACAAAGTGTTTTTTATTTCATATTTATAACTCTGTTTTCTACTCGCCACGCAGATCCAGCCAATCCACTTCTTCCCTGCTTAGCTTCATTTCTGCTGCCTTTAATGTTTGACGGTACATCTGGGCATTTTCGCCTCCCTGCAATGGTATCACCTTCATCTCCTGATTAAACAGCCATGCCATTGCGATCTGCGCCACCGTCACATCATATTTTTCCGCCAATTCTTCCGCCCGTCTTAAACGTTCAAAATTCTCATCCGCAAAATATCCTTTCTTTCCCGGAGGTGTCAGGAAGCGTTCCGCCCCTGCTCTGTCATCGCTACGGAATGCCCCTGAAATAAATCCGCACGACATCGAAGAATAGGCGAATACCGGCATATCTTCTTTTATGATCCACTCTCGATCTGCCGCATGTTCCGGTCCCGTGATCGATACGCCGCCGCCCCACGGATCTGCGATCTGATGTGCCAGACTGTAATGCGGACTGATCGCCTGAAACGGAGCCATCCCATTTTCCGCTGCAAACCGATTTGCTTCCTGCATACGCGCAACAGACCAGTTCGACGCGCCATAAATTCCGATTTTCCCCTCTCGTTTCAATCGATCCAAAGTCGGAATGATTTCCGAAACAGGAACATCCGGATCGTCTCTGTGCAGCATATAAATATCGATATGATCACGCTTTAACTTTGCCAGCGAATCATAAAAATCGCTGAGCAGATCAAACGATGTCACTCTTTTCCGATATGGGTTCGGATGACATCCTTTTGTCAAAATCACCGCTTCATTTGTCCGCTTTCTTGAGTCCAGATATGCTCCCAGCGGTTCATTTATCTCGTCTTTCTTTTTCTGAACCAGAATACGACCGCTCCGATCAGCGCCAGTCCGGAAATCACTACGATTCCAGCCCACATCGCTGTCGGTGTTTCATCGCCTGTCTTCACGGCAGACGGCGAATTCTGCCCGTTATTTCCGTTCTGTCCGTCATTTCCATTTCCGTTCTGTCCCGGCGCAACAGGTTTCGGATCCGGCTTCTGTTCATGATTCTGACCGCCTTGACCGTTGTTCTGTTCTCCTTGTCCGCTGCCCGGATCAGCTTGCGGATCTTTTGCCCCGCATACCGTACATACACCATTTTCAAACTTATGCCCCAAAGCTTCCGTCACTTCATCGGTATAAGAATCCTTACAAATAGAACAAGTATGCTTTGTATAACCTTTTTCTGTACAAGTCGGCGCAGAAACGATGGCATCATACTTGTGATCGGTCACGGTCAGTTCGTAAGAAGCAGAAGCGCCTTTATGACTTTCTGTCTCCGCCGCTGTCGCTGTGATCGTTGCCTTGCCGACGCCCTTGATCGTCACCATTCCGCTGGCAGCATCAACATCTGCCACTTCCGGATTGGAACTTGCATAGCTGAGTGTGCCTGCTGCTTTCACGGAAATCTTTGCCTTATTTACAAACGTGCTTCCAAGATCGCTGATATGCCGCTCTACTTTCGCGTTCTCAAAGGAAATGATCTGATCGTACTGACCGAATTTCAGAACAACTGCTGTTGTTGCTTCTGTACTCTGTCCATCTACAGTTGCTGTAACACGCACTTTGTATTCTCCGTCTTTTGCAGCTGTATATTTCTGCTGGTCTGCACCTGCGATCTCTTTTCCGTCTTTATACCACTGATAAGTATATTTGACATCTGCCGCTTTATGAGATGCATTCGCTGTCAGCACAACTTCATCGCCGATATGCGGCTCTGTATTTTCTACTGTAATGCCGACTTCCGGCGCCAACAGTTTCCAGTGTGCCGTCAGAGTCAGATTTTCCGCCGCTTTTGTATTTACAAAATCAAATGGAACATCTGCACCGGCTGCATACCATCCGTCAAATGTATATCCTGCTCTTTCCGGATCAGCCGGAGCGGTAAATACATTTCCAAACAGCGCAGTGATCGGATCGACTGCACTTCCGCCAGCGGAATCAAATGTCATGGTAAATGTCTTCGGTGCAACAACATAATTTCCGTTTTCATCCGGCACAGCCGGCGACGTATAGCCCTCTTCGCAGAAAGCTTCCGGAACCGGCGCACTGAATGCTCCGCCAGCCACAAACTTTGTACAGTCTTCACTGTAAATCGCATCCGCTCCCGGATCTGTACTCTCAAATGTACCTCCGTCGATCTGCACTTCTACTTTTGAAATATCTTCTGCCGGATTTTTCTGCGGATTGTGTTCGTAAAATGCATAATGTCCGCTGATTTCCGGATTTCCGCCGATCGTGACTTCAACCGGCTGCTTTGTTCCATGCTGTGCGACTGCAACCCCGACGCCTGTCGTTGTAGCGCCGCTTCCATTTTCATATGCTTTAAATTCACCATCTCCGACGATGATCGGGTTGCCGGAAATATGTAATTTTCCTGCACGTATTTCCACTCCGGTCGCCCCGGTGATCGTGCCTCCGCTGATCGAAGCTTCTCCGTTGATCCCCGGAAGATAAACCGCTGTACTGTCCGGATTGGTAGCCGTTATCACTCCGCCGGAGATATTTACGACCACGCCGCCAAGATCGGCCGATCCGTTTGTGATCACTGCCGCATTCTCTCCGAGAATCTCACCGCCGGAAATACTCACTTTCATATTCCCCGGTTTTCCGTTTCCTACTGCACAAACTGCGTTCACAGCAGTCACTTTTCCACCTGTGATCTGGATCTCCCCGGCGCCTGCATTTGCAAATACGCCATGTGTTCCACCCTCTACAGTACCATGTTTCAAAACAAATTTTCCGTCTTTATTCAATACAACGGTAGCTATATTCGATGCTGTCACCTTTCCTGATGCATTTGCACTGGTATCGTCAATGACCAGAGTTCCGCTTTCGATCGCAAATCTATCTGCCAGCTCGATCGTATGCCCGTTCAGATCAATGTTCAAAGTACCTCCTGTCACATTGATCCGCTCCTTATAGGAAGTATCTCCCAGCACGATCAAAGTCTGACCGGATTTCATGGCTGCTTTTGCAGCTTCGTTCAGATCAGTATACGTCGTATCTCCAACCTGAGCCACACTGACTTTTACGTCCTGACCGATCGTCGGAGCATTTCCTGTCACTCCGCCGACCAGAGTTCCCTCGCCGCTCAGTTCCAATGAACCGTTATTTTCAATCGTTCCGGTGATCGTATGCTGATTCAGGTCTATCGTCACATCTTTTCCCTGTCCAATCACAATATCCTCGTTCACATTCTGCAGAACCGTTACCGTTCCTCCTGCCTTTGCATCTGCAGCTGCCTGACTGACAGAACCAAATAATGTATAAGAATCTGCTTTTGTACCTGCATTGTCGATTGAGGTCTCTGTCTGTGCTTTCGCCGCTGTATTTGCCAATGTAGTGTTTGTGATCTTTGTATTTCCTGTTGTTACCGTCTGATCAGTTATATCAAATGTTTCGGTCAATGCCGACACCCGAATGCCATCTTTTCCCGCTCCGACATTCATCGTCACACTATCACCAACAGTAATGTCAGCGGACACATTGCTTGGCTGCCCCGGTTTGGCTCCATTATATAAAGAAACCGCATTTCCTTTGGCGCTTATAAGTGAACCGCCGGTAATATTCACAGAAATATTCGGATTATTCATATACTGCCCCGCCACATTTCCGTACAGTTCACTGACAATCTTAATTGCAGAACCATCGCTGTCCGTACCGTTGTTATTGTAAATAGAATTATATTCTCCGGTTGCTTCGATTATTCCGCCGCTTACATTCAGTGTTCCCATTTTCATTTCAATACCGGTAGCACCTATTATTTTAGCGTCATCGCTAATGTTTAACTCACCTTCCATCGGCCAAAAAATACAGGTTTCTTCACTTGCCGTTAAAGTACCGCCTGTAATCGTTGCGACACTTGTCGCCGACTGATTGCAGTTACCGCTGATCGCATACAATGCGCATTCAATCGTTCCGCCTGATATATTCACAGTAGACGGCGTTGCTCCCGGATTATTTGTAACGCCATTCGCGCTATCCAGATTGAATAAGCCGACACCTGTATATCCCGTTAATTTTGCTGTTCCTGAAATTTCCGCATCAGAAGCAATCAACGTCAAGGCTCCGCTATTAACATCATTTCCATTTGAGCTAACCTGACCGCCGCTGATCTTGACATCTGCATAAATCTGTGCATGGATTCCTGTTTTAGCACCTGTTACTGAACCGCCTGTCATATTCATCGCAGATCCTTTATTCGTCACAAGAACTCCCATCTCTCCACTATTTTCAATTGTACCGCCAGTCAGATTCAATATGCCGTTCACCAGAACCGCCTTTGCCAGATTCGCGCTGATTTTTCCGGTTCCCGATTCAGAAGTATCTTGAATTGTAAGGTTTCCATCACTTGCAACACCGATAAGAAAAGATGTATTCGGATCTGTCGTCTCTCCGGTGAGCGTATATCCTTTTAAATCCAAGGTCACGTTACTTCCCTTAACTACTATTTTCTCTGTAAGCGCCACATTACTGAGCAGTTCCACGACTTTTCCATCTGCCGCGTTCACCGCGTCCTTCAATGTTGCATACCCGACGCCATCCACACTTGCTACATTCACCGCTGTCGGATCAGCTTCATACAAAGCAATATTTCCCTGATTCTCATTTTCTTCCTGTTGGCTCCATTCCTCCTGCACTTCTACGACGCTTGCTGTCATTTCTTCCGTTTCCTGTGCATAAACAGGCAAGTTAACTGTCATCGTCAAAACTACTGCAAGTCCGAAAACCATGTGCTTTTTCAGAAAAGATTTCTTCTTCACTTCCCGTCTCCTCCCTTCAAAATAATGATACTTAGACGTTTGTAAGGTGTCATAAGACACGTAAATACAGAATTGTTATATTCTTCACAATCATCTAAGGTAACAATACATGGTCATTATGTGTTTTTGAAATATATTTGTCAACCACATTAGTACATTTTTTACATTTATTATCCAAATAGTAGATATAGACAAACCGAGCGAAAGCACATGCTCCGCCCGGTTATAATTTTTCTCTTTTCTTCCTCTCTGCCTACCTCTTTTCATAAATTAAACTTTCCATCGTAATTTCAGTAATCGTGATCCGTAGTGATTTTTCATCCTCCGTATACGCAGAAATCTTTCCTTTGCAATAAATTCTGTTGTATTAAACACCGTCAGGTAAATTTTCTTCTTTTGCTTTTGAAGTGTGACTTGAAATTTCCTCCTTATCTCCACGAAACGAAATCCTCTGCATAATCTCTTTTGAAAGCGTTTTGCTCTGCATAACTGCCAATGCATGAAAATTCTCGGTGATTTCTTCTACTAAATTCGACAAATCCAGTTCCACCGTCTGACGATTTCTCTGTTCTTCCTCCATACGCAAAAGCAGGATCAAATGATTCGTCAAATCTGCAAGCCTCCTGCTTTGCATCTGAATATCCGAAACCCATTCATTTTCCCCCATATCCATCGCGAGTACTTCTGTATCTGCATTAATAATTGCCAGTGGTGTTTTTAATTCGTGCCCTGCATCGGTAATAAATCGTTTCTGCTTCTCCTCATTTTTCAAAAAATCTCTCCGATGAAATCAGATGATTCGGATTACTGATCAATAATTCCAACATCTGAAATTCTTTGTTCGCAAGCCGGGTGCTGCCGAATGGTGTAGACAGTTCAAAAGTAGTTTGATCCAACGTCACATTGCCAAATCGAAGTTTTGTATCCGTCTGAATGGACTGTGTCCTCGTCATCACGCGGATTCTCGCAAGCAATTCTTGGGAATGAAACGGTTTTGTAAGATAATCATTCGCTCCTGCATCCAGTCCTTCTACTTTATCATCGATTTCCGACTTTGCCGTCAATAAAAGAACCGGAATCCGAATTCCCTTTTTCCTCCTGTTTCCATCACTATCCGGTCAAGTTATCCACATTCTCTTTTTTATTTCCACTATTTTTTCACAACCTCACCTATTTTTCAACTCTTTTTTCAAAAATTTATTCCGCATTTATCGTCACTACTGTTCCCACCGCTTCAAACATTTCCACCAATCGAAATAATCTCACACAATAACCGCTCACAAAATCTCGATCCCGTATAAATCTTCCAGCGGGATCTCTTTTCGCCTTTCTATCTCCGGAACATCGTTTCCCCGCTCGCGTTCCTCTTCCAGCAAAACGATTACCCGTCTGTATTCATCGATCCGCTTGATCTCTCCTTGTACCGTCCGGTATGTGCCTCCTGCTTTCTTTTCATCGGCTTCAAAATAAGTCAGTATCGCTTCCGGTTTCGTCGAGATCTGCGCCTGTAAAATCTGCAGCTTTTCCTGCAGACATGCCTGCATTTCTTCTGAAAGTTCTGCCTTTCGTTCCGTCTGCCTTGCTGTCTCTTTGACCGCATCATCGTATCCGGTAAGCGCTGCAAACGGCGAAAACTGTGCCGCCCGGTCTATGAGCGGCATATGTGGTCTCGTTTTCGACTGGTGATGCGGCAGTGAGATAATGTCATCGTACCGATTTGTGATCTGCATCTTTTCCGCCATCTTATTTTTCCTCCCGATCTGCTGTCACATTTATGCTTTATGTCCCCCGATCTGTCGGTTTCTCTCTTTTCCCGTTGCCCCCTCCTGATAGTTCAGTCCTTTTAAGATCGCGTTCTTTCCATATTTTTTCTTGATATCCAACATGGCTTCCTGTATCCTACGTTCCCGTTCTCTGGCTGCTTTCTCTTCTTCCCGTTCCTGCTCCAACGCCTGATAATCTGTAAAAAGATCCATCTGCTCAAATTCCGTTTTCTTCCCCGCCTGACTTTCATCTGTCACACGGTTTGCCGACAGATTGACGCGCCGGATCAACATCCCATCATCGACGATCCGGTCATACAAACGGGTGACAGCATCTACAAGCATTGCCGAAGAAGAAGTCTGCACATCCAGATTTTCCGTGCCGTGCGCATGCTTCGGAATATCCCGCCCATAGCGGTCTCTCTTTATTTCTCCACGATAATGCTTCCGTCGTTCACTGTCCGTCAGATTTTCAATATCATATCCGACAGTCAGCACAAGCTGATCTGTGACAAGACATTTTTCCACCAGATCCAACGCCAAAGCATCCGCCATCTCCCGCACAACAACCCGCGCCTTTTCATAAGTATACGGACATTGAAAAACCTGCCCCGCGCCAAGACTATTCGTGCTCGGTTTATAGGCTTTGATATCAGACATCCGGCAAGACTCCCAGCCCCATGCGTGGTCGATCAGGAGCTCCGCATTGATGCCGAACATTTTATAAAGAAGCTCTTCATTGTAATATGCGTCGGGACCGCCCAGCGAACACCTCGCCACATCCCCCATCGTATAGAGTCCGACTTCTTCTAATTTCTTCGCATATCCCGTTCCGACTCTCCAGAAATCCGTCAGCGGCCGGTGTCCCCACAATAGCCGCCGATAGGACATCTCATCCAGAACGGCGATCCGCACACCGTTTTCATCCGGATCGATATGCTTTGCCACAATATCCATTGCAACCTTGCAGAGATACAGATTATTTCCGATTCCGGCTGTCGCAGTGATCCCGGTCGTATCATATACATCCTTGATCATTGCCCGCGCAAGTTCCTTGGCATTCATCTGATATGTGTGGAGATAAGACGTTGCGTCGATCATCACTTCATCGATCGAATACACATGAATATCTTCCGGCGCGATATATTTCAGATAAACCTGATAGATCTGTGTGCTGATCTCCATATATTTTGCCATCCGCGGCGGAGCGACAAGATAATCCACCGCATACTCCGGTGAACTGCGAAGCACCGTGTCATCCGCCGATTTCCCCACAAATGTTCCTCCCGGCGCTTCTCTTTTGCGCTTCGCATTTACCAGATTCACTTTTTGGATCACTTCAAACAGACGTGCCCGCCCCGGGATCCCGTAAGATTTCAATGCCGGAGACACGGCAAGACAGATCGTCTTTTCCGTCCGGCTTTTGTCCGCCACAACGAGATTGGTCGTCATCGGATTTAAGCCCCGCTCGATACACTCGACCGAGGCATAAAAAGATTTCAGATCAATGGCGATATAGCTGCGCTGTATCTCCGACATTTTTTCACCTCCTTATCGCCGCACCTCATACTCCACTCTCACCGGGCTCTCTCCCATCAGTTCCACACTCCTTGGATCGGCCTGAGAAAATCCGACAAAAATTTCATACTTCCCACTGTCCGTGAACCGTCTTCCCGATTCATCTACAACGGTGAATGCCGACTTACTCACAGGGATTCTCATATCCCTCTTCGCCCCTTTTTCTACAAAGATCCGTTCAAATCCAGCCAGATGCGGATGCGGCGTTTCATACTCCGACTCCGTATCGCGAACATAAATCTGCAAGACTTCCTGACTGTCCATATTTCCGCAGTTCTCAACCTCGGCACAGACAAGCACTTCCGCTTTCAAAGCTTCGCTTTCCGCTTCCCCATTTTCCATCTCTCTGTCTGCCGTTTCTAGCCATACATTCCGTATCTTCATTTTCGTATACGTCAATCCGTAGCCAAACGGATACTGTGCATTCTGCTCCAGATACCGATATGTCCTGCCTTTCATCGAGTAATCTTCAAATGCCGGAAGTTGCTCCAACGATTCATAAAATGTGATCGGAAGTTTTCCGGACGGGGAGCATTTACCGAATAAAATGTCTGTTGCCGCCGCGCCGCCGTACGCCCCCGGATACCATAGATCCACGATCGCATCAAAGTGTTCCTCTGCGAAAGAAAGATCGATGTCGCTGCCTGCCATCAAACAGAGAACGGTCGGTTTCTTTTCCTTTGCCACCGCTTCCATCAACATGCGCTGGGATTCCGGAAGCCGGAGATCCACCTTATCACCGGAAGCGTAACTGTTCCCTGTATCTCCCTCTTCTCCCTCCAACGTTTCATCCAGCCCCATACACAAGATCACAACGTCGCTTTCCCGCGCCACGATCCTTGCCTCAGACAAACGATCCTGTTCCTTTGCCAGATTTTCTGTTTTATTTTCATACAAATGGCATCCGTCCGAATATAGGATACGAACTTCATTCCCAACCAATCTGCGCACACCCTCGAGCACAGTGATATATTCCGAGGACGTGCCGTGATAATTTCCGATCAGAGCCTTTCGACTGTCCGCATTCGGACCGATGATACCGATCGTTTTTATTTTTTCCCGGTCAAGCGGAAGTATACCGTTATTTTTCAAAAGTACAGCCGACTCTCTCGCCGCCCGTTCTGAAAGATCGCGGTGTTCTTTACACTCAACAACCGTATAGGGAACGGAATCGTACTCGCTTCCGTCAAATATCCCAAGCAAAATCCGTGTTGTGAACAGCCGGACCGCCGCTTCCGTGATCTGCGCTTCGGTCACAAGCCTCTGCTGACACGCATGCACCAGATGCAGATAGGTCACGCCGCAGTTCAGATCACATCCGGCTTCCATCGCCAATGCCGCCGACTGGACAGGTGTTCCCGTCACCAGATGATTTTCGTGGAAATCTTTGATCGCCCAGCAGTCCGATACAACATGCCCGTCAAATCCCCATTCTTCCCGCAGGATTTTTTTCAGCAGTGTCTTACTTCCGCAGCACGGTTCCCCGTTCACGCAATTGTACGCGCCCATCACCGCCTCCACATGTCCCTCCTGCACGCATGCCTGAAATGCCGGAAGATACGTCTCCCGCAGATCTTTTTCAGAAACTTCCGCGTCAAATTCATGACGCAGTGCTTCCGGTCCCGAATGCACCGCGAAATGTTTCGCGCACGCAGCCGCTTTCATCGTCTCGCCGTCTCCCTGCAGACCACGGATATAAGAAACGCCGAGACGTGACGACAGATACGGATCTTCCCCGTATGTTTCATGTCCGCGCCCCCATCTCGGATCCCGGAAAATATTCACATTCGGCGCCCAGAATGTCAGCCCTTTATAAATATCCCGGTCATCCAGTTTCACCGCCGCATTATATTTTGCGCGTCCCTCCAGCGCGATCGCTTCCCCGATCTCTTCCAGCATTTCCCGGTCAAATGAGGCTGCCAGCCCGATCGCCTGCGGAAATACCGTTGCAGTGCCGCCTCTTGCAACGCCGTGAAGCGACTCGTTCCACCAATTATATGCCGGTATATGGAGCCTTGGGATCGCCGGTGCATCATAACGCAGCTGGCTCGCTTTCTCCATCAAAGTCATCTGATCCACCAATTCTTCCGCCTGTTTTCGTGCTCTTTTTCTCACATCTTTTCTGTCCATTTTTACCCTCCCTTTTTCGCCAAAACATTTTCCCGCCGTAATATCCAAATGGCTTATCGATCACTTCGTCCATCTCTTGTACAAGGTGGTCTCAATATTACAAGTATATCACATATGTCGGTTCAAAAAAAGAAAAGCACCACACTTCCGTTTCCGGTGTGTGATACTTCTCTTTTCCCACTGTGCGCCTCTTTTGCTCATATTATTTTGATTTATTTTTTACGCTCTTTCTCACCAAAATTACTGTCAGGCTTATGATTGAAATAATTGCCGCCCCTGCCAACAGACCGATCGGCGTCCGGTCTCCGGTTTTCGGTGTCTTTACCGCAGATGATGCACTGTCTTGTTTCACCTGCTCCTGCTTCCGCACTTCATTCTTCTCCGTCTTACCTGCCTGTGATTCCTGTTTTGAAGTTCCATTCTGAGACGGCTGGTTCATCTGAGAATTGTTCGGTTTCTCTGCCTGCGGTCTGCGCGGCATCGGCTTCTCTTCTGATGGTTTATTCGGCTTCGGATTTTCTGCCGGTGGGTCATTCGGCTTCGGATTCTCTGCCGGATGATCATTCGGCTTCAGGTTCTCTGCCGGAGGATCATTCGGTTTCGGGTTCTCTGCCGGAGGGTCATTTGGCTTCGTATTCTCCTGACCCGCGTCCTCTTTCTCTTTCACGGTTACCTCAATTCTCTTTTCCGTCATCGCGCCCTGTTTATCGGATACGACAAAAATCGCAAAATACTCCCCCGCCGTTGTTCGGTCAACATTCTGTTCTTTGATATTCTTTTCCGTCATCGGGATCGTCCCCTCTTCCGCGTCTTCTGCCGTGACTCCCTCTAATGGATCAAATGCGTCTCCCTCAATCAGCACTCGATTGCCCGCTTTGATAACCGGCGCTTGATTAATCATGGCAGCTTTCGTTGTAAATACCCATTTTCCGCGAAACCTAACATCATTCACATTCACGGTCTGCGACGTGAAATCATACCCTTTAAATACCCATGTGCCATCCGCCACTTCCACTTCTGCCGGATTCGGCAGGATCGCGTGAACGACATTACCATTTTGATATTCCGTAGCATCTTCCGGGAGCGCATCTACCACTTCCTGCGGCAAGCCTTTTCCCATTGTCATACTTTCAAATTCATAGAATGCATAATAGACCTCATCCGGATCTGTCGTCCCCTCCTTGACCGCTTCCACTCTGATTTCTGCATCTGCGTCAATTTTGAAGTTCAGATCTGTGATCACCGCGCCCTTATATTTGAACACCGGTTTACATCCAAACCCTGCCGTCAGTTCGTTTCCGACACGCGGAAAGCTGATACCCTGTTCTGCCAGCGTCCTATCCTTTGCAACCTGAAATTCACCGGTATAAGCCCCGACAAATCCCACCTTTAACGCATCTGTTTGTATAAATCTAAGCGTCACATTTTGAGCCGCATCCGGCTGGCCTGCCGCATTCACCCTGTACACCTCGGAATACACCGCAAATGTTCCGCTATGTTCATGATCTACACGTGTCTCGTTTGCGGTCGGCGGAACAAGCTCCTGTGCATTCACAGTCAGCGCCGTCCGCTGTGCCACTGACGATAAACCGATCAGAGCCGCCGCAAAGAAACCTAAAATATGTCTTTTTTTCATCCTGTTTGATCCTTTCCTTTTTCTTTCTCTCCCCTGCCGGGTCTGTTTCAAATTTACTATACTATAAAGAATTCCGGCAAAATATACTCCGATATCAAACAGAATGTCTGGTACAAATATTTCTTTATTTATACAATGCAAATATTGTTCCCGCCCCTTGACACATTTCCGCATATGTGCTATTTTGATGTTAGGCAAATAAAAGGGAGTAGCCGAACACCTTACGGTGGATTTGAAATCGTCACCCGGTATCGAGAGATACCCGTATCAAATGAGATGTGCAAGACTTTTATTGTGGCAGATGTGTCATGGATAGGAGTCTTTTTTTATATTCTTTTCTGACAGCACAAATACTTCCCACATCTGCTGCAGGAACAGCTTGCCGCAGCAAACAGAAAGGAGTTATTTATGTGTAAAGAGAATGAGAAAGAAACAGTAGTAGAGATCAACGAGGCGATCATCGCCGGGAAGCGCGCGCTTTCCGCGCTCAAAGAGGCAAGGCAAAGTTTAAAATGCGCTTCGGACTGGGGGATTGCCGATCTGGTCGGCGGAGGATTTTTTATCAATATGATCAAACATTCCAAACTGGAGGACGCCTCCCAGAAACTGGAATCCGCCAAACAGCACATACAGGTTTTCCAGCAGGAACTCAGCGACGTGGTGCTCCCATATGAAATCCATATCCGCGTCGACGGTTTCCTGACATTCGCCGATTTCTTCTTTGACGGACTCATCGCCGACTGGCTCGTGCAGTCCAGATTAAAAGAGGCAAGAGAAGAGATCGACAATGCCATTTATTATGTATCTACAACGATCACGGATTTGCAAAATTATGAAAAACAGTATATGCTTGAGAAAGGAGCGTATTGATCATGGGATGTCTCGGAAATGTGTTATGGTTTATCTGCGGCGGATTTTTAAGCGGTCTCAGCTGGTGCTTAAGCGGCTGTCTCTGGTGCATCACGATCGTTGGGATTCCGATCGGAATGCAGTGTTTCAAATTTGCCGCGCTCAGCTTCTTTCCATTTGGAAAAGAAGTGACCTACGGCGGAGGAGCGGGATCTCTTTTATTAAATATTTTATGGATGATCATCTCCGGAATTCCGCTGGCTCTGGAATCCGCCCTGTTCGGCATACTGATGTGCATTACGATCGTCGGAATACCATTTGGTCTGCAGCATTTTAAGATTGCCAAACTGGCACTGATGCCGTTCGGTGCAGAAGTCTACTGACAGCAGCCCATTTCAAAGTGTACGCCCTGTTCTTTCCGGGCGTACACTTTTTGTTTCTTTGCAGCCTGCTCTATATGATTTTCAACTTTTTATCTGAGGAGGGATTTTTTATGGAACATTCACTTGCCACAGAGCTGACCCGTCAGCTCATCCAAATCGAAAGCACCGATCCGGGAACTTATGAGCTGACGATCAAAGACTGGATCTGTAGCTGGCTGATCTCGGCTTTACACGCTGATGTCCGCCTTTATCAGGACGAAGTGCTTCCCAACCGATTCAATCTGATGGCAGAACTTCCGGGAACGGATCCGGGTCTTCCGGCTCTTGTCTGGATCTGCCATATGGATACGGTCGTTGTCGGAAACGGCTGGACTGTTCCGCCTTTTTCTGCTTTGGAACGTGACGGCAAAATTTACGGCAGAGGAGCTTGTGATATGAAATCCGGTCTTGCCTGCTGTCTGTCTGCATTTTCTTATGCAGCACAAAAATCAATAAGCACCCCGCCGCGGCGCACATTAAAACTGATCTGTACCGTAGACGAAGAAGATTTTATGCGTGGAAGCGAACGCTGTATCCAATCCGGCTGGGTCACAAAAGAAGACTGGATTCTGGATGCCGAACCGACCAACGGGCAGATCCAGGTTGCCCACAAAGGACGGACCTGGTACGAGATCACAGTCACCGGGCACACGGCTCATGCCAGTACGCCATGGAAAGGGGCAGACGCTGTTGCCGCCATGGCGGAGATCATTCATGAGATCCGTACCGCGATCCAAAACGCGCCGACACATCCGGATCTCGGTCAGTCTACGGTCACATTTGGGCAGATCGAGGGCGGTTATCGTCCGTATGTCGTTCCGGATCAATGCAAGTTGTGGATCGATATGCGCCTTGTTCCGCCACTTTGTACCGAACAGACCAACCGGATCGTCCAACAGGCGATCGAAAACACACAAACCACTGTACCCGGAATCCATGCTTCCTACAAGATCACCGGAAACCGCCCCTATGTGGAAAAAGACGAACATTCTCCATTATTAAGACATTTGCATAAAATCTGCTGCCGGACGACCGGCGTCGAAACGATCGTGAGCTGCTTTCCGGGTTATACCGACACCGCGGTCATCGCCGGAACTCTGCACAACACAAACTGCATGTCCTACGGTCCCGGCAATCTCGAATGTGCGCACCAGCCGGACGAATGGGTGGCAATCGAAGACATTCTGCGCTGTGAAACGGTATACAAACGGCTGGCAGATCTTATCTTTTGAAACTCCGGAACAGCATGCTCATTTAGAAGCAGATCATAAAAAAGTTCAGCCGGACAGACTGGCACATATCGCCGCTGTCCTTTGCTGAACTTTTTCTTTCTATACTGATTTTTCTCTGTAAGTGCTCTACGCAACTATGATCTGATAAGCTTTTACAAATTTTTCTCCGGCTTCCAACTGTGTGATCCCTGGTTTCTCGGAAATATCTCCCTCGAACCCTACGTTATCACAACGTCCGACCCACGGCTCCAGACAGACGAACGGAGCATCCTTTACGGACCAAATCCCGAAATTCGGAAATCCTTTACACCGAAGTCCCACATATGGAGTTCTGTCTTTTCGGCACAGCCATACTTCTTCCGGCTGCCCGTCAAATATCAACGCATCTTTCTCAAACATTTCCTCAGATACCGGATACATTTCCTGCTCTAATTCCAACGGATAACTCTGATCCGGCACACCGGTTCCGCTTGCCGGATCCACGAGAATATAATTCAATTCCGTTTTGCCCGGAAATTTCAGAAAATAATCTTCTTTTTTTTCGCCTGCTTCGGCAAACCGAAATGCCGGATGCCCGCCGATCGTAAAATACATCGTCTCTGCCGTCCGGTTCTTGACTTGCCACTCGACTTCCAGCTCTTTCCCACGCAATTGATAACTGATGTGAAGTTCAAAATCATACGGATAGACTTCTTTCATTTCTTCGTTGGACAGGATCATAAACGAAGCATTGTCCTTGGATGATTTGATGCATGTAAACATCGTATCTCTTGCAAATCCATGCTGACTTGTCGGATACTGGATCCCTCCGATCCGTACGGTATTTCGATAGGTTTTTCCTACGTTTGGAAACAACACCGGAGAGTGACGTTTCCAATACTTCGGATCTCCCTCCCACAAAATATCACGCTGATTTTCTTTGTCATAAATACGGATAACTTCCGCACCCATCTCCGAAATCTCCGCATACAAAAACTCATTTTCCAGTTTCATGACTTTTCCTCCCCTGTAAATGCTTCCTCCACTATATTACATTCCGGAATCACTCGGCTCTACCTGCACGCAGTTGTCCGCCAGATATTCCACGACTTTCTGCTGTAATACCGCGCTTTTGACCACATCTTCTCCGACTTCTTTTTTAAAGGTTTCCACATCCTCATAATTTGACTGTTTTGCATAAGTCTCTGCCATCTCTTCGTATTCTTTATCCGACGGTTCCAGGTTCTTTTTCTCTGCTAAAAGCTTGCATGCAAGATCACGTTTTACTGCAGTCTCTGCCACTTCCTGCGCCTGTTCTTTAAACTGCTCTTCCGTCATGTTCATATAACCGGATAAAAATTCTGCAAACTCTACACCATAAGCTTCCGCCATTTTCTGATAAGTTTCCTCGATACTCTTATACTGCTCGTCCACCTGCTCCTGCGGAAGTTTCTTTACCTCGGTCTTCTCCAAAAATGCCTCCATGACCGCCTGCTGAAGCTGCCCGTCAACACTTGACTGAGCATTTTTCTCCATTTTCTCACGGATCTCTTTTTTGAACTCTTCCACAGTTTTAGATTCTTCACTCATTGTCTGTACCCACTCATCTGTAAGCTCCGGCGTCTTCACCTCATAAATTTTATTCAGTTTGATCTCAAAGTCCGCCACCTTATCTGAAAAATCTGCTTTCGGATAATCAGACGGGAACTGTACCGTGATCGTAAATGTCTCACCCGGGTTGTGTCCTACGATCTGCTCTTCGAATCCTTTATATGAATCCGTTGCCCCGATAAAGGAACCGGATCCCAGTTCCAACATTGCCCCGGTATCGCTTCCGCCGTCAAACGCTACTCCGTCCATTGTACCTGTATAATCAATGTCAACCGTATCGCCAATTTCCGCCGCCCGATCGGTGATCTCTGTCTTTGTCTGATCCGCTGTGAGATAACTGTTGATCGTGTTCTCTACCATCTCATCGGTAACTTCTGTCTTTTCTACTTTCGATACTTCCAATCCTTTATACTGATTGATCGTCACATAGTCATTGGATAATTTTCCGCTGCATCCCGTCAGGGACACTGCCATGATCATTCCAATTCCTGCTGCAATCCATTTCTTTCTCATTTCTTTTTCTCCTATTCTTTCCTGTCTTTCTTTTCCTGAAACTGCCCACTCTGACGCAGCCTCGCTAAATGCTCCGCATTTTTCTTCGGCTCGCTTCGCTCGCCGAATCGCCAACCTGAACAACTCTCTGACGCAGCCTCGCTAAATGCTCCGCATTTTCCTCGGCTCGCTTCGCTCGCCGAATCGCCAACCTGAACAACTCTCTGACGCAGCCTCGCTAAATGCTCCGCATTTTCCTCGGCTCGCTTCGCTCGCCGAATCGCCACTATCAGAACAGCTCTCTGGCAAGCAAGCTTGCCGAATTGCTGTTCTGATAGTGGCGGCTCGGCTCTGCCCTTTCCGCACATTATACCTTATATAACTGTGGAAAAAAAGGGATTGGGGAAAATTCACGGTTATTTCATAAAATTTCAAAAATAATGATTTTCCGTTACAGCAGCGGAGAGAGTAATCGTGAAAACTGTTCTTTGGCTTTGATCACAAGTCCTCGTTGATCGTACACTTTCCGGGTCACATGTGTACATTTCGTCATATCATTTTCAAAAGCACGCTCCAGCCGCTGTACGGTCCGTTCGCTGTAAATGACCGCATTTACCTCAAAGTTCAATCCAAAACTTCTGATATCCATATTAGCAGTTCCGACACACGCCACCATTCCGTCTACGCTCAATGTCTTCGCATGCAGAAATCCATTGTCATAAACATAACACTTCGCACCTGCCTCGACCATTTCTCCGATATAAGAATATGTCGCCCAATAAACAAATGGGTGATCGGGTTTGCAAGGCACCATGATCCGCACATCAATTCCCGAGCGGCTCGCGATTTTCAGCGCATCCAAAATCGAATCATCCGGAATAAAATACGGCGTCTGTATGTACACATGATGTTTTGCACTGTGTATCAAATGCAGATAGTTATCATGGATCATCTTGATCTGTGAGTCCGGTCCACTGGAAATGATCTGTACCGGATCATGCCCGTTCCGTACATAGTGGGGTATTTCAAACAGCTGGTCGTCCAAAAACAGATTTTCTTTTGCCGCATAATTCCAGTCCAATACGAACCGCACCGCCAAAGATGTGACCGCCGCCCCCTCTATGCAAAGATGTGTATCGCGCCAATATCCGAATTTCTCATCCAATCCGATATATTCACGCCCGACATTAAACCCTCCGACAAATCCGATTCTGCCGTCGATCACTACGATTTTACGATGATTCCGATAATTGATACGCAGCTGAAGATTTCCAAGCAGCGCCGGAAAGAATTCCGCGACCTCGATTCCTGCCCTTTCCAGACGCTCCCAATCCCGGTTCTTCATCGTACGGCATCCCATACTGTCAAATAAAATACGGACCGCAACGCCCTCCTTGACTTTCCGTTTCAGCACCGGTTCGATCGCCTGCCACAGTTCATCGTTTTTGATAATGTAATACTGCATATGAATGTAACGTTCCGCCTGCTCCATTTCCGTAAGAAGAGCCTGAAATTTCTCGCGCCCGTCCGTATAAATCCGAACGTCGTTATTGTCCGTCAGGACTGCCTGTCCGGCTTCCAGATTGTAAAGGATCAGATCTTTAAATCTTGCCATCTCAGGATTCGCCAGCCGCAGCCGCTTCCGATATATATTTTCCTCCTGCCTGCGGACCGCATACTTAAGATCGCCCTCGATTTCTTTCGCCTTGAACATCCTGCTTTTATGGAAATCCTGTCCGATCACCAGATATAAAATAAATCCTAAAATCGGAATAAAATACAAAAGCAGAAGCCATGTCCAGACGGTCTGCGGGGATCTTCTCTGAAAGAAAATGATCGCCAACGCAAGTATAATATTGATCACAACCAGATTGTTCATCAAGAAATCATAAATTTCTACAAGTGTATTCCAAATCGTTTCCGCCATATAACTTCCTTTCTCTCTCATGTAACATTCCGGCAGTTTTTGCCGGATCCATTGTAGATATAGTATACTCGGTTTCATTCGGAAAAGTAACCCTAAAATCTCAAATCTCTTGCACTTCCCCAAAAACAATGATACAATACTAGAAGCTTAATTGCGGAATTTAGAGGATTTTAGGAGGATTTACCGTGAGTACTGGAACAATTGTATTAATTGTCGTCCTGATCATCCTGATTGCAGCGCTTGTCGCGCTTTATTTTTTCGGGAAGAAGACGGAAAAGAAACAGGCTGAGCAGAAAGCACAGATGGATGCGATGGCTCAGACGATGAACATGCTGATCATTGATAAGAAGCGTATGAAATTAAAAGAAGCTGGTCTTCCATCTGTTGTTGTCGAGAACACACCGAAGTATCTGCGCAGAACGAAAGTCGCAGTTGTCAAAGCCAAAGTCGGACCAAAGATCATGACACTGATGTGCGACGAAAAAGTATTCCCGCTGATCCCGGTCAAAAAAGAAGTAAAGGCTGTCGTAAGCGGCATTTACATAACCGGAGTCAAAGGTGTGCGCGGACCGCTCGAGACACCTCAGAAAAAGAAAGGTTTCTTTGCAAGATTCAAAAAAGAAAAAGAGAACAAAGAAAAATAAGAAATCTCTATTCTAACATAAGCGTCAATGTACAATAGGAAATACGCCTTGTACATTGACGCTTATCTTAGTTCTTGAGCAAAATACAATTTTTTTTGTATTCAATTATGCCATCTTTCCGCATTTTAGAAAGCTCGTTGCACATACTACTGCGATCAACATTCAAATAATCTGCTAGCTGCTGACGATTATATGGGATCCGAAAAGAATTGCTTCCAGCATGTTTTGCACATTCCGAAAAATAAGACATCAATCGTCCCCGTATGGATTTGGAACCGGTATGCAAGATTTTTTGCGAAAGCTGCAGACTTTTGTGAGCACAGACTGTCAGTAAATTTCGCGC
>UMGN01004376.1_pt1 | contig 20531 bp, 38 predicted proteins | sample 1965281 | NCBI WGS metagenome assembly UMGN01 (sample SAMEA4836073, study PRJEB28245) | human gut metagenome | biome: gut microbiome; material: fecal sample | place: Denmark | collected 2008 | reverse complement strand
AAGCCGCTTCGCCCTGACCGCCGGGGTCGGAGCGGCGTACACACCGCAAGGGTTCCAGCCTACGGTCGGCGTAGGAGTAGGTATTATTTTATGGCAATTCTGACAGGTATGAAGATAATTTATAACGACATCATCCCCTTCAAGGGATACAAGGCTATCAATCTGTTCGGGATCGTATTTGCCCGCAAGTCCGCCCGCCCGTTGTCGGATAAAAATAAAAACCACGAAGCGATACACACCGCACAGATGAGAGAACTGTTATATGTGCCCTTCTACATCGTCTACCTATTGGATTGGGTATTTCACGGCTTCAAGTACCGAAGGATAACTTTCGAACAGGAAGCATATGCCCATGAAGATAACCCTGAATACCTTGAAATACGAAAACACTACGCGCAATGGAAGAGATGATTTACATATACTGGGATGACTTCCCATCGGTTGTAACCGAATAACGGGCCTTGGGGTACGGGCATAAAAAAGTCCCCAACGCTTTCCCGCATATACCACTATACGATTGTGCCAACGCACCACATTGAGGACTTATTCCTTGAATCGGTGTGTTGGCTTTTTGTATAGTGGTATAACAAATTTATAATAAAAAATCGGGAAAGTATATGCGTAAATCAGAGCTTTTTGCACAAATACTCGAATGTGTTGCATTTGAAACTGAAATAGCTAAGGAACAAATCCTTTCGAAGGATAAATTTCAAGATGTGGTCGATGCGCGCTACATGCTCGTACACTTCTGCCATAAGAACGGCATGTACACCACCGACATCGCCCGGATGATGCGGTTCTCCCGACGCGCCATAGAGAAGATGGTCGCCGGGTTCGATGAACGCAAGCGATACAGCCACCCTATATTCGAAATACAGTGCGAACTTATTGCGAAGAAGTTGCCTCCCATCTGCGCCCCAATGAATTGATATGCCTGCCGCCCGCAGCCACCTTTGCAATGTTGCAACAGGTGAACGCCCGGCCTTGACAGGGGCGGCAATCATTCAATAATCATTAAAAATGGGTTCGGATAAAACTTATATTTTCGATGGAGGCGGCTCGGGTGGCGGCCTTGACATCGCGGCTCTCGTCTCGTCAATGATGGGCAACAAGGGCATGGATCCCAACCTCGTAGCGGCACTCATGAACGGTAACAACAACCGTGGTGCATGGGGCGGCGACGGGTGCTGGTGGATCTGGATCATCCTGCTGTTCTTCTGCTGGGGCGGCTTTGGTGGCAACGGCTTCGGCGGTAACAACGCCAATGGCCTTCCTGCGCAGCTCAACGGTGACGCCGGACGGGAACTTCTTATGAACGCAATCCAAGGGAACGGCGCAGCCATCAATCAGCTGGCATCGTCGCTCAACTGCTCTACGCAGCAGATTCAGAACACGCTGTGCAACATCCAGGGCACCCTCGGCATGTCAAGCCAGCAGATCATCAACGCTGTACAGTCGATGGGATGCCAAATCGGCAACCAGATCGCCTCGTGCTGCTGCGATCTCCGGGAATCCATCACCAAGATGGGATACGAGAGCCAGCTCGCAACGGTCAACCAGACCAACACGCTGCAATCTTCGGCAAACACGCAGTTCAACATTCTGGGTGCCAAGATCGATGCGCAGACGCAGATCATCAACGACCGGTTCTGCCAACTGGAGATGCGCGAGATGCAAAACAAGATCGACATGCTCCGCCAGGAGAACAGCAACCTTGCCCTGGCCGCTTCGCAGCAGGCACAGACGGCCAACATCGTCAGTCAGCTCCGTGCTCCGGCACCGGTTCCTGCATACATCGTGCAGAACCCCAACTGTTGCACGACGCCCACTGTGGCCGTGACTGCCGCCCCGGCGTGTGCAGGCACTTTATTTTAGCAAGGAAAGGAGGCAAGTATGTATCCTTTACAAGCTGACATAAAAGTCGTTGTTCCGCAATTCGTACCTCGCCTCGACATCGGAGGCATATACACGCTCGCCACGACCGGAAAGGCTTCCGCAGAGGCCGAAACCGTGGACTACGGGTTCAACCCCTGCGCCTGGCGTGCACTACCTGATGAGGGAATCCTTCTATGGAAAGTGCGCCACCCGGTCACGGAAGCCGAGAGTGGATATGCCGTAAATGTCGTGGTTCCGACCTCCGGGTCGGCGAGGAGCACGGTAACATCCCCCAACACCACTACCGGGACTGCCAAAGTTCCCGTAGTGGATAACAAAGGGACGCAAACCGTGGGCAGCGACATCACAAACCAGACGGCGGCAGGCGAGACGAGTGCCTATACGGAGCACCTGGTGTACTTTAACAAGTGTGCGGGAATCTTCCGTCTGCTTGGGGTAAAGTCCACGGCAGGAACCGCACAGGCAAATAGCGACGCAGCGGCGCCGGCAGCGGCAAAAGCAACGAAGTAAAAACCGAAAGACGGGGAGGAGGGCTCCTTCTCCCCTATCTTTCACAAATCATTAACCAAGATGTTTCAGAACTTGAGAAAAGGCTCCTTAGTCTACGTTTTCGACAACAGGGAACAGCCTAAGTTTTATACAGCCAACGTAAAAGATGTATCGGCACCGTATTTCCCGCCCCAAAAGCCCGGGCAATTCTCGCCGATGCCGCAATTCATCAACATCTCGATAGAGGGCAACGAGCCCTGGGGCGTCCCTATGCAAGCGGACATCGTTTCGAAAGACGGCCTTACCGTAGCGACGACACGTGAAGTGTTGAAACCGACCATCATGGAGGCACAGCAGGCAAGCCGTGACATCGTGGAATCATTCGACAGGCACAAAGCCAACCTGAAGGTCTACGATGAGATCCTGATGCAGCTCGATCCCGAAGCTGCGCGTTCAAAAGAGCTCGAAGCCGAAAACAGGGAGTTGCGGAAGATGCTCGCTGACATGAACGAACGGCTGAGCCAGATACCGACGGCGGAAGAACTGAGGAGCCTTGTCAAGTCTGAACCACCTGCAAAAACAAAGTAACTATGGGTTGGAGAATCATAGGTGAAGGCCGTGGCGGCTTCGGCGGCCACGAAGAGGAGATGGAGCGAGAGCTCCGACGCGCCTACGAAGAAGGCTTTGAAGAAGGCCGGCGTGAAGGCCGTGGCGGATACGGTGAGCGTGGTGGCTACGGACAAGGTGGCGGCTACGGCGAACGTGGCGAGTATGACCGCGGCGGGTATGAGTATGACGACGCCTACGGCGAACGCCGTGGCGTAAGGGGTACAGGCCCCTATTCGCGGTATCGCAGGCGGTAAACCGGAGGGAGAGGGCCGCAGTGCCCTCTCCTATTTTAAATCGAAAAATATGGACAGGTTAGATACACATGAAAACTTCCCGGCAGGGTTCCGGGAATATCTCGAAAATTACGGTTGGCACTTTTCAAAGAAGATGTGCGAATTCGCCGTATCCCGCATGAAGGACAGGAACGGCAAGAAGATAGAGCCCTATTCTAAGGATAAGGTGGATGCGCTGCTCAAGCAGTACGGCATCGAACTCAAAAAGGATAAGGGGTATGACTGCGTGTACGTCTGCAACATGGCATTGTCGGATTATTTCGGGTCGTCGATACCCAATCCACAATACCTGGCAATGTTCATACGTGACTATATCGACGATGAAGACGGATACGACGGCTTGCCATTTACACGCTACTATGCCGATACCATCGGCTCGGGAACACCCATTCTGTGGGAAGAGATGATGTAGCCATGGAAGAATATCCCCAGATCAGCGAATTCACAAACGACAACGGCGAAATAAATGAAAAATATCGCAACGCTCGTCCGTAACCTGCCTGCCGACAAGTACCAGGAACTGGCCGGGGCAGTGAACGACGTATTCGAGAACAAGCGCTTCAACCGGGCGCAACGAAGGAGACTGGCGCGAAACTGGCGCAAGTACGGGAAAAGGGAGGAAAAATGAAGATTCGGGACTTGAGTATTCACAAGTATGGATGGACGTTGCGCATATATTATGCCGTGACGTGCTACTATACGGGCGAAATACTCAAGTCCCTTACCGACATCGGATGCCCCGATACGGTTCTTCATCGCGTACAGGGGAATATGGTGAAGTGCGAAATGGATACGGGATTCACCTACTCCAACAAGGAGCATCGGCAAAGTGTCATCGTAATAGGGATGCACTCCTCGCCGTGGGAATTTCTCAACAGCTTTGAGCACGAACTGCGGCACCTCGTAGACGATATAGCCCTTACTCTCGGCCTGCCGATGGCCGGAGAAGATGTAGCATACCTTACCGGCGAAATAAACCAGGCACTATGGGAAGATGTGCACCAATTCACCTGTTGTAAATGTAATGGACATGGAAAAAGATGACACCCAATACTGGATGGCGATGCTCGAAGTGAGCGAATGCTGCGCACCCATATTCGCTGCCGTCGTATGCGAGTTGATGAATACGATTTGATTATTCCAGAAGTTTCACCAGATCGGTTTTCATCTCCTCGTCTATGTCGCGGTAGCGGGCAAATGCTTTGCTGCCTTCGGTATGCCCCGACAAAGAGCCCACAAGGTTAGGGTCTTTGACCTGCTTATACAGATTCCCGATAAAAGTACGGCGCGCCATATGGGATGATGCAACTTGGTAGAGCGGTTTTTGCTCTGGCTCCCTGGTGACGGGGTTGAGTACACTTACCATGCGTTTCAATCCGGCAGCAAGAAAGCATTTTTTAATTGCCTCGTTATATTTTTGCTCCGAAATAAAGGGGAGCAGTACTGCATTGTCAGGGGATGCGTATTTATTGATTATCTCCTTTGCAAGATTGTTCAACGGGACACGCACCGTCACCGGATGGCCTTCCTTCGTTTTGCGCGGGATATACTCAACAGCACCTTTTACTACGTTGCTCCGTTTCAAGGTTATCAAATCCCCCACGCGACACCCTATGAGACATTGGAATACGAATATATCCCGCTGTACCGCCAGTCGTGGATGCCTGGATAGGTTTGTATGGTATAGCTTGTTCCGCTCGGCGATTGTGATATAGATCGGGGAACCATATACAGCTTGTTTTATCTCCTTCTTCCGGAAAGGATTAGTTTGGATCAGGTCATTGTTTGAGGCCCAATTCAGGAAAGCCCGCAAGAGAATCATCTTGCTGACAACCGTATTGTGGCCACGCTGGTGTGGTATCCTCGAATCCTGCACCAAAGCATAGATATGCGGATATTCCTCGCATATATCGTGCTCCCGGCGATAAAAGTCCTCAAAGTCATCCAATACCTCGGGCGTTAGCATCCCCAGCGAAAGGGTGAAGGTGCGGTCGAAAATCCTTTTGTACAACTCGTAGCGCTTGAGAGCCCTCATAAGAACATTGAATGCCATCTTACGGCGCACAGAAAACCCCTTCTTGGATACGTAACTTTCAAAGTGTGCCCATATATCCTTGTCTTGCGACAATCCTACAGAATAAGGCGTAATAACATCTCTGAGCCAACTCGGAGGCAAGCTAACCTTCCCTGCTCCTGCCTCTATGAACGATTGCATGACAAAAGATGTCAATGCCGAGATTTTAGAATGTGCCTCGTTTGCCTGTTCGACGATCTCTTGTTGGGCAGGAGACATCATCCTGTAACGGGGAACAGAAACCGATTGTGTCTTGGCGCTCCAATATTCAGGCCGCACGAAAATACCGGTCTTGGCACGCTGGTTAAGGCGTCCGTGAGTAAACCGAATCAGCACCTCGTGTAAACCGCATGTATTCTCCTTGGCAGAGAGTGAATAGTAAATTGTCGCCATAATTGTTTATATTTGCACGGATGCAAATATAAACAACCATATATTACTTCAATAATTTTTGGCGACTTTTTGGCGACTTATACTTTATCTGGTGATATTTCGGTCGTTTCATGACATCCGTAAAGATGCCGATACACACCATTGCAGCCAATTTTTGTTGCTTTATGCAATCCCAATGATTTCATGAGATAACATTACATATAGTCCCGTCGGGACTACAATTTCAAAATAGCAATCATCTGACAATCTGATGGTTGCTATTTTTATTATTCATGTTTTTGGCTTATTTTTGGCGATATAATACAGGTTTTCACTTCATTTTCCCAAACTTCGTGTGCGTCCTCGTGCTTTGAATGCGTCCACTTCATTACGCAAATATAGCACTTTTCGTCCTATTCTTACTGGGATTAGACACTTTTCTTTCTCCCACCGATGCAATGTCGGATAGGACACTCCTAAAATCTCGGACGCCTCTCCACGGGTACAATACTTTATCTTATCACCCATAGCTGCTTTCACGGCGCTGAATGTTTTTTCAGCAACGCTATCCCCTGTCTCCTGAATGAGCACATTTGCAAAGGTACGCAAATCTGAAGCGCTAATCAATAGCATCGCGTCGGATTGGCGATCCCGCATAACTTGCATGAGCAAACTATCCATATTCTATAAAAATAGTGGCAACTCCTGTTGCCGTCCGTCAATATGATCTCTTTCCTTTGTTTTAAACCTCCGCCACGAAATAGGCGGATTCGGTTCCCTGTATTTACCCCGCGTGGCTCGGCGCCTGTCGCGCTGCGCCCGCAAAAACTGGAGCTTCCTCTTCGCTTGGTTGATCCGATGATTGCATATGCCATGTATAATTATCATCAGTTCTTCCCGGCTCAGTTCATTTGTCCATACCGTATAGTCGGCGATAGTTGGCCGCCCTTCCGCCCTTCTCCCCATTTGCTTTTATCGAAATAAGTTGCTACCTTTGGAGTGATGTGTCAAAGGTGGGGCTTGAGAGCGCCACAAACACAAAGGGCTCCGGATCAGGGAGCCCTTTACATTGCCGGCTTGATTCCGGTAAAGGCGATCATAACTATTATTGCCAGTATTACGACCAGCCAAACTATTATGGTTATAGGCCTTTCATTATATTGCTTTTTCATAATTTCTTCTCCGTTTTCTCCAGCTCTTCAAGGAGGGCATCGGCGAAGTCGATAGCCTGACGAGCAATCAGTGTTTCTGCTGGTATGTTTGCGTACTCGCCTTTCGCCTGCCAGTCAGTAGAGACAAGCACAGGAAACGCAGCTGCCATCATCTGCCCCGCATACACCCTCCGCCAATACTCCCGGCCAACTGTTAAGTTTTCCTTAATAACTGGATCAACCTTTTCGAGCTTATCCTCGATATGGTTCCCGTACTCTCCCCGCGCCAGCTTCTCGGCGTAGTCGTCGTCGCGCATCATCAGGTCTGCATCATCCTCTCCACACGACGTATATCTTCCATCACTACAACAAGAGTATATCCGCTCATATCTGTCATAATCTGCCAGATAAATAATGCGATTACTGAGACACGGAGTTATGTCTTTCTTATCGTAACATATAATACGCGCGTTTTCTCCGCTTCGTATACACACCGCCGCGCCTGCTTTGGCGGCCGACAAGTCAAAATCTTTCATATTTATTTCAGTTTTTCGAGATTTTGCGAGAATCTCGCTATTTCAGTAATTCAAAAAGTGTTTTATCCTTCGCTATCGTCCCGATTTTCACCCGTTCCGCCTCTTCTTTAGTGTCGAACTTTAACACCATTCCTTCGCGTATTGGGCACCCATTATCCCGCCAGAGTACATAAACCATAAGACACCACTTGCCATCCCAAAACGTGGGCGACCCGTATATCTCAGTCACGTAAGCATATATTTTACGGGTGACTATTTGACAGATCAAATCGCTCATTTCACCAATTCAAATTCGTAAGCCACCACCCACGGGTTGCGCCCCCAAGTCCCACGGCCGGACACCTTGTCGATAAGCGCGGCGAAAGCTTCGCGGGGAGTGTTGGCATACATTCGGAGCGCGGGTTGGGTTGTACCTTTCAATGCAGTATAATATCCTGATGGATTTCCAAAAGCATCCAGCACTTTGATTATCCCCTCTTTCATGCAATACTCGTCCGAAATATCACGTAATCGCTCGCAGCGTACGCCTGTGATGCGAATTTGGTGGGGCATCAAGTCGGCTCGGACGAACATTTTATTTCGCCAACCCGGGCACGTGGAAATAATTTGATAGCCGTCAATGTCGGGGCGGGATATGTAATGTTGCGGGTTTGCGCCGATCTGCTCATAGCTCTGCGCCACGGCCACGACCTCGCCAACCTTGTAGCGGCATTTATGGCGAAAAATCTCAACCCCTTGACAGCACATTACGATCCATCCAGTAGCTTCCTCATAAGTGAAATCTTCGGCTGCGGTCGCGGCCAGTTGAAATTGTTTGCCGCCTTCTATGCGGCGCGTATTGTTTTTTATCTCGTCAATGACCGCATATGTCAGTGCGTAGCGGTCGGCAAACATTATCTTCTGCATGGTTATTCAGTTTTAAGTAATTCCGGGTTGTCGTGAATATTGCCGATGAGCTTTGCATCATACTTCCGAAGTGACCAGTGCAACCCCCAAAGATGGCCCCCGTTAAAGGGTATGATATAATACGCATCATCTTCATAAAGAACCCTACCAACTATCTCTGCATTGAAGTCGGTTTCGGGAACACATATTATGTCGTCCTTCCAAATATCCTTGCCGTTCATGTCTTGCAGCCCCGTGTCCTGGCCAACGGTGTTAGGATCTACTTCTACCGCAGCGACGACGATACGGCCGTCATCGTTATCTTCAATCGTGGTCTCACTCGTTGCGTGGTAAATGAAGAACCTCCCTTGATTTTCAATCAAATCTCCATACTCCCACTTCCTATTGTCGAGGCGCTTGCCTCTGAATTTACCATCTCGCATAACTATTCTTGTTTGAGGTTGTTAATTCTGTCGATCTCGGCGGCGATATTCAATCCTGTTTTCATGGGATTTTATTTCTTTTTTGAGTTCCTTGATTGATTTTCTGATCCGTTCGTGTATTTCTACGGTGCGATACATAAGCCAGACGGTGATCGCTCCGAGGATTGAAAGCAATACCCATGCTATAATTTCATTCTTCATTTTTCGTAAGGATTCTGTTTTAAGTCGTGAACGCTGACGGCCAGACCTGCGTCGATCAAGCCACGGTAGTCGAACATCCACTCGCAGAGCTTGTCAATGACAGATATTATAAGCCATTCAGGCAGTGCCATCAATAACTCGTAAGTACTCCATATGGGGTCATATTCACCAAACCAATTTATTAAATCATACGTCCAGTTCGAATCCTTGCCATCTTCTCGGGTCATTTCAGCAATACACTCAATAGGAATGAATGTTTTGCCTTTGTGGGTGATCTCTCTGGCAAGGTCGGACATGGGACGAAGGATCGGCGATGCCATAACTAACTCTTCCGAATACTTCTCACCGGAAATCATTTCAACTTTTTCTTCCCCATTCCAGTCGCAACACGCTGCACTCTGCCACTCCCATACGGTGGTCATTCCGCGCTTTCTGTCTAATAATTTAAGCCCATACGGCAGATACCCCGCAATGTCGGTAAGTGTAAGTTCTCGTTTCATCGTATGATTTCAATTATTTTAAGTCGTTCATCAATCTCAGGTAACAGATAATCTATCGCATCACCATCAACCGTAATGTCGTAGTCCTCGGCCCCGTTCTCGACCGCCCAGTCGTAAAGTTCTTTCGGTGTCATAATTTCCTCCCGCACATGGGGCAGTATTTGATATGCACTCCTGATGCAAAACTATCATCGTCACATTCTGCGTCGTACGTGATCTTTAATCTTTGCCCGTCAATTTGCAAAACGCATTCGGATACCTGGTCAACTATCCACCACATACCAGGTTTGCAATACTCGCATGTTGTGCCTGTTTTTTCTTGTTTTTTCATAGTTTATCTTGGTATTTAATTTCCACACTGTCGATCTGCTCCCGCGTGATAGCGATTCGGTGCTTATCCTGAAAGGCCGATATCCTTTTACATACCCTCTTAGATTCGGCCGAGGACAGCATATCGTGATAGTATAGATAACTTTGGCAAAACAAGAGGGTCGCCAATTCCTTTCGCCTTTCGGCCGCTGTTTTCTCTGTTTCCATATCTCCGTCTTATTCATGAATTTCCCGCCAGCCGATGATTTCGCGTCGGTAAAGCGAGCCGTCGCCCGTGAGCCAGCAGTCAAATTGCTTGTCGTAAACCGCTATGTAATATACTCCCGGGTAAGTGCGTATTATCACTGGTTTATTATCATCCGGGGTAATGTTTGGGTCGTGCCAGCGCGTCAGCTCCTCGTGCACATGCTCAGCACCTGAAATGTAGGCATTCCGAACGTCTTCTATATCATATCCTCCTTGTTGCGCATTCTCCCGACAGTACGCATCTGCCATCTCGTCAATCGTTTTCATACTCGTTCAGTTTTCGGGCGTTAACCCCGCGCCCTTTCAATGGGCGCGGGAATGATTAAACTGTGAAACTATTTCTTGAAAGCGGAAACCGGACGCACGGCGTTCGTGTTACACTTGTAGTGGCTGTTCACGCGGCCCGTGGCGCCGCGGTAGATGAACGCGAGGTTGGAATTGTACTCCGGATCGGGGTCGGCCTCGCTCGTCCAGTAGATGTTTGTAGCGGGCTTGCCGCCGATCTTCTCGAACGCTTCGTCGAGGCCCCGGAACCGGGCGTCGTACATTTCTATCGTCTCGTGACGGGTTGCGCAGCGGAAGCCCTCGCGGTATTCGGCAGCGGCTTTCTGTGCGCCCTCGAAATTGAATTCGCCCGGCAGGTCTTTTTTGGCGATTTCGAGCGTTCCGGAATCGGTTACCAGTACGACGGTCTGCGCCGTGGTCGGGTCTTCGCGTTTCGTCCACTCGTCGAGCGGGTGCAGTTTGCGGTTTTCGTCGGGAATGTAGATCCCGTTTTTGATGTTGTTTTTCATTATTCAGTCAGTTTTTGGATAAACCTGCGCATAAGGGCGCATGAATTACAAGTAGATTCCCCGCATGAACAAGATCGTCTATACGCTTCAATCGCCTTCTGGCGCATCCGCTCCTCGGCCTCCTGCTCGGCGAGTTCGACGGCCTTTATTGCGTCTTTCTTCATCATCGCCCGGGCCTCCTGAAACGTTACCCCGTCGATGTGGAAATAAAAATCACTTTCACGGATAATTGCTTTTGCTTTCTCGCTTTTCATGGTTGGTTATCTTTTGTGTTTAATTTTTCATAAAACACATCCATAATGTTTTGCCGCTCCGTCCTGTCGGATGTCCAAACAGCGGATTGTATGGAATAATGTCCAATATCTGCCGCACTTTTATCTGCTCCTCATTCCATTTGAATATGAGCGTTCCGTTGGGCTTAAGAACGCGCATACATTCTTCAAATCCCTGCCGAATATCATCCTTCCACGAGGGCAGCAGACGGCCGTATTTCTTGGACATCCATGACGATTCGCCAAGTTTATTCAGATGGGGAGGATCGAACAGGACGAGATAGAACGCATTGTCGGGAAACGGCATCTTGCGGAAGTCCCCGACTACATCGGGCTTAATCTCCAACATGCGCCCATCGCAAAGGGTGTGCTCCTCACTGCGGCAATCCAGGAACAAGGCATCAGGATTGCCCTTGTCGAACCAGCACATCCGGCTGCCGCAACATGCATCGAGTATTTTCTTGTCTGTTTCCATCGTAACGTTACTTGTGTTTAACTTTCCGATTCGATATGCAGGAAATCCAGCCCCAGAACGGTATGCGCCGCTTCAAGTAGTCCGGATCATCCTCGTGGTTGTACGCCTCGGTCTCGAAGCAGGTGTAGTAGTATGCGCCCGGATAAGGCGGGATAATCACTTCGACCAGCCACGAAATGCCGTAGCAAATCCAGCCGGCGAAGAGAATGCCGACCACCGTCAGCGCCCAGCCCCACCAGGCGAACGAGCAGCATATGGCGACGGGCAGGAGGATTGCCGCGAACAGCACAGACAGTTCGATCTGCTGGGCGCAGTGTATTCCTTCGTGGCGGCGCGTAGTCTCGTCCATGCTCCACGCCATAGGCTTGCGGGTAAAAGCCCACAAAAGCCAGGTTACCCAGCTGAACCCCTTGAACGGGATCAACTTGTTGTGAACTTCGATAGGTAGTTTCATTGCAGATTCAGTTCATAACCGTTAGACACCACCCACTCGATTCGGTCGACGAGGAGTTCGACTATATTTTGGCATTCGTTGAAACCGTATTCCGGCTCTCCCGTAATCGCCCCGAATTCAAATCTCCAGCGCGAATCACCAATCTTTTCTATGGTGGGGTTCCCGAAAACATTGATGGATTTAATAATCCCCAGCAGGTCGGCGACTGTGAAGGCAGGTGCGTACTGAGTAGGAAAATTTCTGCACATCCATCCAATGTGCTCTTCGCATGCTATCTGTAACTTACGACGCCCGGTGTTTATCGACATTGTGCGCCACACCATGCTGGCCTTCTGCGCGGGCACTCCCATCTCGATCAGCCGCTTCGACTGCTCGATGCTCGTTACTTGGTCTGTCATATCCTATAATTTTTGAATCAAATTGTTTTATTTCAGAATGAATTCAAGCTCGGCCAGTTGTTTCCTTTTCAAAGGAACACAGACATTAGATAGGTACTCCTGTATCTGCTTCTTGTTTTCGCCGACACCTTTTGGGTCGTAAAGCCTGTGCGCTGTGGCTGTGGTCGCCTGTATTTCGCGTTTCAATCTGTCTCGCATCATGCGGATGCCTTCTTCCGGCGTGCTTTCGATAAAAATAAGCAAGCGTCGAAGACGACGCACTTCATCGTTGTGCTTGCCGATTTTTTTTCTAAGCTCTTTATAGGCTCGCGCCTTAAGTTCGCGCGACTTGAATTCACAATTATTGTAATCATGATTCATTTTGCTGATTACTAAAGCGTTTTCATCAATCAACTTGTTAAGGTCTTCTGTTGTTTTCATCTCTATTGCTCGTTTAAGGTTAACTGAGGGGACTGGGGTCGCGGGGCGTCATTAGTCGAGGGCGTTAAAGTTCGGAGGCGGGAAATTTGAGCTCCTCTATCTCCAAAATGTTTTCTGCGCCATAGCCACTGCCCATTCACCGCCTCCCGCACGAAGTGATCCTCGATCTGTCCACTCAGTCGGTAAACTTGGGCCATAGCTTCGTCATAGGTGTAATATTTCACTCCGGAATGCTCCGTGAGGGTTCTGTCCAGTTTAGCGTAAGTCACGAACGTGGCGTAAGCGTTCTTGTTGGTCGTGTAAGCCCCTTTGCTGTGCATCGTGACGATCAACCTATGAATATCTTCGACCGAATATTTGCGTAGCATCCACACGGCATTCGCTTCCGTAATAGGCTCTGGCATTGAGGCGATAGTCGGAACATTCTCGTGTATCCACCGCACTAATTCTGCGGCGTTTCCCCCTACAACCCCCTTTTTAGTATCTACCAGTGTGTGTGTATATTCTTCTATTCTTTCTTTCTTATATTCTTTAGTTGTGGTTATTTGTTGGTTATCTGTTGGTTGTTCGCTGGTTATTTGCTGGTTATCTGCTGGTTGCTCACCATCATCGCAACCATCTTGTTTTTGTTGGTAGTAATCATAATTACAAATAGTTACAATAGTATACTTACTCGTTGTACACTTGGTTAAGAACCCAGTCCTCTGTAACTTGTCCAATGTAGTACGCACTTGCATCGGCGATAATCCGGTCTCTTCGGCCAACTGCCCTCTACTCGTAACCAGTTGCCCGCGATCGATTACTGTCCCCTGCCACTTCTTCGGCTGGTAATTTGCCTTCAAAATAAAATGCAATGCCAGCCGTACGCAGTTCGTATCCGGATACCACTCCCAATCGAGGAAGCTGCGGTACATCTTAATCCAACTGTTATTTGAAGTGTTACACATTGCGAATTAATCGTTTGTAATAATTGATCTTATCGGACATCTCCGACCTCGACATTTTGAATACGCTGTGCTTACTGCGTTCAAGTTCTTCAACGACTGCAAGTCCGTATTTTCGGATCAGTACTTGGCGGTAAACTCCAATGCGACCAGCAGAATGCCTGTTGCAAACCCTGCATTGGGCGTGACAATTCCTTTCGTCCCATCTCGTAGACCTGTGAGCTCGGTCTATATAGTGCCCGCAATCGCATGTTTCAGGCGCTATGGGCGCCCCGCAGGTAATGCAGAAACCTCGCCCACCCTGACAGTCTCGATGACGTATGAAAAGGCTGAAAACACGGTCATATTCCCGTTCTAAATCTGTCATGCGTTATAGCCTATTTGGCGCATCTGCTCCTTCTCGAAACTCAGTTGCGTACGTAGTATGTCTACTTGATGGACACACGTGCGGTTGATCCTGTCGAGCATGTTAACGACCTTGTTCTCTTCGGCACAGGACGCCCGAAGTATTTCTTTTTGGATACTCGGCGCCAGAGGTATCAGGTCTTTCAGCCGGGAGGCTTTCAGCATCGCCAACTCCTGTTCGTATTTCGCCTTCGACAGGAGATAGCCGCTACGCGCCATACGCACACTCAGTTCTGACATGCGCTGTGAAATTGCCTGCGGTTCAGTAGGCGGTTCTGTTTCAATGAAGAGCTGCATTTCCTCGATCTCTTTAAGTTCAGATGTATCCATGGCTTAGAAGGGAAGATCGTCGGGGTCAGATTGCATTTGGGAGGTAGTAGAAGTGCATGAAGCCTGGGATTCCCTGCGCCCCAAAATCCTGACCGTATCGGCCATGATCTCCGTGATGTATCGTTTGATGCTATCTCGGTCGGTATAGTCGCGGGTTCGCAACCGACCTTCGACGTAAATCTGCGCCCCCTTCTTCACGTATTTATCCACGATATCCGCGGTATTGCGCCACGCCACCACATGATGCCACTCCGTTATCTCCTTTACGGTTTTTGTTTGCCTGTCGGTGTAACGGTCGGTCGTCGCCACACTCAGGCTGGCAACCTTGGCGCCCCCGTCCAATACACGAACTTCGGGATCAGAACCTACATTCCCGATGATGATGACCTTGTTTACCATATTTTCGTTGTTGTTTTTTGGCGAATATTTTTAACCTGCGGATGGCATCCCACTCGCGCGTGGATTGTTCAGGGAGCGGACGAAGCATATCAATCGCCCGAATCACCCTGCGCATATCGGAATTGGATACATTCATTGCAGTGGTTTTTTAAAAGTAGTCTTGATAATAGTCTTGCTCGACCTGGCGGGCGGGAACAACACTTCCCCCGTCTCCGGATCCGCCAAGCCCGATGCAGGCATACTGCGCAGCATCATCTCCCGCTCTTTGATGTCCACTTTTAAAGCTTCAAGCGTTTCATACATATCTCGCAGTTTACTGTCGCCGCACATAGAATAGTCGTATTTTACGCCCGATTCGGCCTCCTCCAGCCGGCAGTCCCCGAACTGGTGCGATTTGCCATATTTAGACAGTTCGCGGAGTGTGATATCACGCACCTGCGTATCGTCCTTGAATTGCTTGATCGCATTCTCCATGCGGCTGATCTGGATATACGCCTCGATAGGGCTGATGTCGCCATTTACGACGGCGCTGATGGCCCTGCCCGCGAGATCGGCAATGGATGCCGTATCTCCGAATAGTGTTATCTGCTGATTCATGCTTTATTTTCCCTCGTTAAATTGTAGTATTCGGTAACTTTGACATTGACTTTCGGAAGCATTTCTCTATCGACGATATACTTGGACTCCAAGAATCCGACTAATGAGAATCGCTTATTGGCTCCTTTGGCGTTTTCCTTAGCCTTGATTATCTCTTCGAACAAGTCCAAAGTCAGCAATTCGTCAGTAAGCGTAGGCTTGGAAGCCGGGCCGACATCCTCATGCCGAGGCAGCCGGTCTACGTCATCTTCATCAGTGGCTATATGAAAGTATTTGAGAATGAAATAACGCTCCCCGTAGGTCATTGCCGAGCCTACACCTTTGTCCCAATCATTCTGCCCGTTGGCGCTCCATTCGCATACATCCTTCTCTCCGGATTCCACGTCAATCCAAGTGAAACGCATCTTTACACTCGATAGGATTTCGGATTTAGGTCGCTGATCCCGGCTTACGGTATAATCCTGCCGGGTATTTGTGATGTCGAGAACCTCCGTTTTGAGGATCACACCGAGTTCGTCCATCTTGGGACGGACGATGCCAAGTACTTTCGAACCGCTGATGTACTTGTAATTATTTCCATCAGCATTCGGAAGCAATGCCCTGACGCTCCTCTGGATTTCCAGCAGTTTGCTATAGATTCCCATTGTTATAAATTGTTTCGTTTTGCGTAATTTTTCAACCGGGCCATATGCCCTGGCCATATCCGGCCGTTAATATCGGTGACATTAATAACCTCGATGCTGTCTTCGCACCCGGTTTGCACCTCCTCGAAACATCCGGCGAAGACGTCGTATCGGCGTTCATAAACAGGCATATAGTGATGCCTCGCCTGAATGTCGTAGATTTTGTATGCAACCGTATAGACCCGGCCGTCTTCATCACCACGACGATCTTTCCTGATAGCCTCCCGGAAAGCATGGTATATCAGCTTCAGGTCTATGTCGACCAGCCTTGAGGCAACCTCCGAGAACTTATCCCGCTCACCGTTGATGTGCTCGCTCGGAATATCATGATACTCTTCGAACGTCAGCACCGGGGACGTGGTTGTCGTGTAATATTGCGTGTCCATGAGCTATCGTATTTCAACCCGGTAAATACGGGGCTTGTTCTCGTTCTTCAATGCTCGGTAGATGGCCTTGGATTGTGTCCGGACAGCCTTTGACCGCAGGCGGTATTGGGCTCGCCAAATGCGCCCCTTTATCATCGTCCACACGCATTTAACCGTGATTTCCGTAAACTCATTCATGGCTTTCGAATATTAAGGTTAGCAATTTTCCAATCTCCTTTGCGCGGTGCTGATTGGATAGCACCCAGCCGAATACCACGGCAATCGGCGCGATGAACGCCAACAAGGTGATAAGATGTGCCATAGCGGCCTGTTTTAACGGTTGGACTTGGAGGGGAATACCCGGCTTACGAGTATGGTGCCGACAACGACAGCATACGCGGGATAGAGCACGCGGAACTGGGCAAGGAAACAGCCTAAAGCATGTTCCTCGCTGGCGGCGCGGATAACGTTGGTGTAATCGACCTTATCAGATGAAAACATAGGCCGTGTTGCCTTGAGATGGCAACGGTAGAATACGGTGCGGCTTTTCTTAGCGCGCGGTGTGGTCGGGGTATGATTTACCCGGATACCACTTGTGTTGTGGTTTGGCATTTGGTTAACACAAGTTAGTTGAACAATATGTATAAAAAGAAGGACGTGCCCTCCAGTTAGTCGCCAAACCACCACAACTGCGGGTGCAGAAGTGAACCGAGAACACGCCCTAAAAGGCGTTTTGTATTTTCTGATTTACCCTCAATTGGGTGGTTTGGCTCTACAAATATACGAATTCATTTCGAATCTGCAAAATTATTTCTTAATTAACTTGGCTATTCCGTCTTGTATCTCGTATTCACGACCACAATAGCCACAAATGACTATATCATCATCCCAGTCTTGCTCCAACCACTCTAATTCATCAGAATCGTTGGCATCGCAAGCGGTATTACTGTCCATCAATATATTTCCACAAAGGCATTTTAGTTTAATATTAGATGTATATTCAATATTTGTCGCATAAAATTCGCATTCAATACCCTTTGTTTCGGCTTCCTCAGCCGCTTTTTGGGCTGCTTTCTCATAGGCCTGTAAGCATTCTATTTGCTCCCGGTTTCCAATTTCAGGTTTTTCGATGTTATTACCGCGCATGAACTCGCCGTTCACAATGCGAAGTGGGTGTGTAGAATTCATGATTATTTAATGATTAGGATAGAGAAAAAGTCTTTACATATCCATTTTATGTGTAAAGAAAATCGAGAATTCTTTACACGTTATTCGTGGATAGGACGCCATTTTTAAGCCGAAAGGCCGCAAAGAAAGGAGGTGTTTTCATGGAATCTCTTAAGTCCAGAGGCGGTAAGTTGTATAAACTCGTGTTTTGCAAGTACATCCGTAAAAATGGGAAAGTAATATATCCCAAAAAGGCCAAGGCCTTTTGTATATGGGTACCTGTTGATAGCGTAGCGTAAACAGATGCCGCCCGTGGAGTGGTAGGACACTCCACATTTTCATCTATTCTACCTCAAATTCAATGCCATCCTCCGCGACCTTTCGGCATTCTTGAGGTACTTATCCTTGTACTTTTGATTGGCCTTCTCCGGAGGCACGAACAGCACCGTATTGTTGTCCAGTCGCAAGGGAACCAGCCCGTTGTCTTTGAGTTCTTGAAGATATTTATTCATGGTCGTTTGATTGTATCCAAAAGAAGCGGGGGCTTCTTACTGCCCCCGCGATGCCCGTTTCGTGGGCTTAGCCCGCCTCGGCCTTGCTACTTCCTTCACGCAGCCTCGGATTGTCGAGGGATATACCCTCTGTCAGCTTCCGTTGTGACAGACGCCCAAGCGCCCGATCAAACTCACAACATTAGGGTTAGAACCCCGTTGAGCTACCCGGATTCGAACCGGGAGTACCGCCTCCAAAGGGAGGTGTGTTAACCATTACACCATAGCTCAATAAAAGCCGCCTGAATCTCCACTCACCCACGCTACCGCGCAGGGCTTCGATCTCGGCGGCACACCATCCGCGGGCTTCACAGCAGGCCAATGGCAAATACTATTTTAAATGCGATTGCGGATTATTGGCAGGAATCCGCGACCTGTGGCATATAGTACTCGTTAAACTGTGTTAGCCGTCCGTCTTCCGTAACGGCCCTCTGTTTGTTCGAGCAAATGGAATATCCCATTTTCCGGAGCCGACTGATGATCCGGCGCAGCTCCGTTGTGTGGTACAGCCTCTCAGCCTTGCGAACAGTCAGCCTGCCGCCGGCCTTGAGATAGGCCAGAATTTTATTTTGCGGATCGTGTTTCATGGCCTTTGATGTATTTGCCGCTTTCACCGCGCGCTCTGTCGAACTTGCGCAACTTGCCTTCGAGTTTGCACACCTGCTTCTCGAATTTATCGGCCCGAGAGGTAAGAGCCAGGATTCGCTGCTCCCTGGAAGCGAGTTCCGCATCTGCGGCATTACGTTCCATCACACACCTTGCGGCAAGGTTCTCGAGCTCGTAAATTCGTCCTTTCAGATGCCCGACCTCCGTCCACAACTTCTTCCGAGGCGTCACGTCGAAGCCTAAAAATGTTTTTCTCTCCATAGTATAATTGTTTTAAGGTGTTGCAAATAAGCCCGCGCGCACTGTAACTTTAAACTCCATTTCAAAACTGCGCCACCGAAAAGCGCACGCGGGCAAGATGCAGACCTCACGCCTAAAATGAAATAACCCACTGCTGAAAGAACGGTGCGCAAGGCCTGCCATAGAGCCTGGATAGGCGGTCAAGCCACACCAGGCATAATAATGCTTGATTTATCCCGGTGGTTCTCGCCGCTCATATCATCGCAGCTCGAAGCCTATGCCAGTCTTTCGCGCATTCGGCTATTTGCTTTTGCGGGGCTATCACTTTGAGCCTTGCCCACGGCCCGCCGATGACGCTATTATCGGCCTAACGGATCGCTTTTGCCTTGCGGCGGGGTTAGTGCCAGCAATCAAACCCCTCACCTATGCGGTGGCTATCTTGTAAGTGCGGCAGGATTCGAACCTGCAACCTGCGCCCGGAAATGCGAGGTCTTTCAACCTTTGTGCTTCTATTTCGCATCCCTGCACCGCTCTACCTTTGAGCTACACACCTCGTGATGCTATTCCTTTTTGATGTGGAGCCGCTCAACCGGAATGCCTTTCATCTTGGCGATTTCATCCATCGTTACTTCGACAATCTCAGATTCAGGATCAGGTTCATAAACAAGGCGAAAACCTAATGTGTAAAGCTCGTCGCAAGTGAAATTGTAAGTCGCATTGCCGTTCTCTCTCTTGCACACGACCAATTCTCCACTACGGAAAATCACCTCCCAAGTGTTTGATTCGTATACAAGCTTATCCCCTACCTGCCAATCCTTGAAAGATTCGGCCTCTTCTTTCGTCGAAGGGCGGATACAAAGATTTGAAACGCCGTTTTTGATGAGTGCCATCTCGCTACCATCCCCGATACACCAACTGTATTTGAAGCCTAATTTGTCTTCGCAACTGGATCCACTACTCGCATCTTGGCATAGATAAATACTCCCTTCCTCTACCTGAATACGCCCTTCAGCTGGGAGGTCATTGATATTGGCTTTGAATTTCTTGCCTTTGCATTGCAGTAAATTTTCCATACTATTTTATTTTTGGTTTATAAGTTTAGTTCTCTATTAACTCTTCCACCCAGAACTCCCGGCCACGGCGTGGGCTTAATCTGCGGCACCTACCTTCCACGTCTTGTGCATGGTAGCGATCAGGTTTATATACCCTTTGTATTCCTCCATCTGCTCGGGACTATAGCCTTCGGCCTCGCCAATTTTTCGGAAATGCTTCTGCCACTCGGAAATGGTGTAGCGTTTGCATCCTATTTGAATAACATCCTCACCCCAATAGGATACCGTATGACGAGATGCGCTGATAAATAGCGATTTCGGAACATCGCACTCGTCTCCCAGTTTGCACTCGTC
>UMGN01017027.1_pt1 | contig 20980 bp, 18 predicted proteins | sample 1965281 | NCBI WGS metagenome assembly UMGN01 (sample SAMEA4836073, study PRJEB28245) | human gut metagenome | biome: gut microbiome; material: fecal sample | place: Denmark | collected 2008 | reverse complement strand
GCGTTTTGTAGATGCAGTACAGAAGGTAGTAGAAGCAAATGCAGCATATGTTCCACCATATGGTTCCGGTGCAACACTTTACATCAGACCATACATGATGGGAACAAATCCTGTAATCGGTGTAAAACCAGCGGATGAATATCAGTTCCGTATGTTCTGTACACCGGTAGGACCATATTTCAAGGGTGGCGCAAAGCCAATTACCATCCGTGTCAGTGACTATGACCGTGCAGCACCTTGCGGAACCGGTAATATCAAAGCTGGTCTGAATTACGCAATGAGTCTTCATGCAATCGTAACTGCACATGCAGACGGATTTGATGAGAATATGTACTTAGACCCTAAGACAAGAACTAAGGTAGAAGAGACAGGTGGAGCAAACTTCATCTTCGTTACCAGGGATAATAAACTGGTTACACCGAAGTCAGATTCTATTCTGCCATCCATTACACGTCGTTCACTGGTATATGTTGCAGAACATTATCTTGGAATGAAAGTAGAACACAGAGAAGTATACTTCGATGAAGTAAAAGACTTCGCAGAGGCAGGACTTTGCGGAACAGCAGCAGTTATTTCTCCAATCGGAAAGATTGTTGACCACGGCAAAGAAATCTTAATTCCAAGTGGAATGGAAGAAATGGGACCTGTAACAAAGAAACTTTATGATACTCTGACCGGAATCCAGATGGGACGTATTGAAGCTCCGGAAGGATGGATTAAGAGAATCCTGTAAGAGACATATTGTAAATGAAATATAAGAAACACGCATTGCGGGTTTCCTACATAAACGAGAGGCAGTATCCGGAAGGATGCCGCCTCGTTTTGTGTTGTTCAGTATTTGTAAGAAGCTGCCAGAAATCTGTAAGAAGCTCCCGGTGGCAGCATCTGTAGATATAGAAAATTTGAAAATAGGAATTGACATTTAAAAATACAGGTTCTATACTTATTAAGAATATGAAAAGACGATGACGAAGAGAGTAGTTTTCCATGGAAAGTCAAAGAGAGCCGGGGCAGGTGGAAACCGGCATGAGTAAATGGAAAATGAAAATCACTTCCAAGTTGCAGTTCGAACAGGCAAAGATGCGTTAGTAGAAACTGACGGATTTCCCCCGTTACGGGAACGTATATGCGAAGCAGAAAGCTTCAAGTATGTTGTAACAAGGTGGTTAGAAACGTCAGGCGCACGTCCTTATTACAGGACGGCGTCTTTTTTACTTTACAGGAAATTGCTTTCCTGTAAAGCAAAAAACGCTCCGCGAGGATGCACACTGCGGCGTATAAGGTAGATGTCGCAAGCGACCGCCGCGGGCGCGAGAAACTGAAATTTTAAGGAGGACTAACATGTACGAAAAAGTTTCCCCAAATCTAAATTTTGTGGACAGAGAAAAGCAGACTGTAAAATTCTGGAAAGACAATGATATTTTTAAGAAAAGTATGGAGAACCGGAAAGAAGGCGAGACCTATACTTTCTATGATGGACCGCCAACTGCAAATGGTAAGCCACATATCGGTCACGTATTAACCCGTGTTATCAAGGACATGATTCCAAGATACCAGACCATGAAGGGCAAATATGTCCCACGTAAAGCCGGATGGGATACCCATGGACTTCCGGTAGAGCTGGAAGTAGAAAAGCTTTTAGGCTTAAACGGAAAAGAGCAGATTGAAGAATATGGTATGGAGCCATTCATCAAGAAATGTAAAGAATCCGTATGGAAATACAAAGGAATGTGGGAAGATTTTTCAGGAACCGTTGGATTCTGGGCTGATATGGATAACCCATATGTAACCTATGATGATAATTTCATTGAATCTGAGTGGTGGGCTCTTAAGAAAATCTGGGATAAGAAGCTGTTATACAAAGGTTTCAAGATTGTTCCTTACTGCCCGAGATGTGGAACTCCGCTTTCTTCCCAGGAAGTAGCACAGGGATATAAGACGGTAAAAGAACGTTCCGCAATCGTAAGATTCAAAGTAATCGGAGAAGATGCATATTTCCTGGCATGGACCACAACTCCATGGACACTTCCATCTAACGTTGCACTTTGTGTAAACCCGGACGAGACTTACTGTAAAGTAAAAGCTGCTGACGGATATACTTATTATATGGCAGAAGCACTGTTAGATAAGGTACTTGGCAAATTTGCGGATGAAGAAAATGGCGTAAAAGCATATGAAGTATTGGATACTTTCCCAGGAAAGTCATTAGAGTACAAGGAATATGAGCCATTATTTGACTGCGCAAAGGAAATCTGTGAGAAACAGCATAAGAAAGGCTACTATGTAACCTGTGATACTTATGTAACCATGACAGATGGTACCGGTATCGTTCACATCGCACCTGCATTTGGTGAAGACGATGCCCAGGTTGGACGTAGATACGAACTTCCATTTGTCCAGCTGGTAGACGGAAAAGGAGAACTTACCAAAGAGACTCCATATGCCGGTGTATTTGTAAAGAAAGCAGACCCAATGGTATTAAAAGACCTGGAAGAAAAAGGACTACTCTTTGATGCACCAAAATTTGAACATGAATATCCACACTGCTGGCGTTGTGATACTCCTCTGATTTACTATGCAAGAGAATCCTGGTTCATTAAGATGACCGCAGTAAAAGAGGATTTGATCCGCAATAACAATACCGTAAACTGGATTCCGGAATCTATTGGAAAAGGACGTTTCGGTGACTGGCTTGAAAATATTCAGGACTGGGGTATTTCCCGTAACCGTTACTGGGGAACTCCGCTTCCTGTATGGGAGTGTTCCTGTGGACATCAGGAGTGTATCGGAAGCCGTGCAGAATTAGCAGAGCGCAGTGGTAACCCGGATGATGCCAAAGTAGAATTACATCGTCCATACATTGATGCAGTAACCTTCAAGTGCCCGGATTGTGGCGGCGAAATGCATCGTGTACCGGAAGTAATTGACTGCTGGTTTGACTCAGGAGCAATGCCATTTGCACAGCATCATTATCCATTTGAAAATGAAGACCTCTTTAAACAGCAGTTCCCTGCACAGTTTATTTCCGAGGCAGTAGACCAGACCCGTGGATGGTTCTATTCCCTGATGGCAGAGTCTACCTTATTATTTAATAAAGCACCATATGAAAATGTTATCGTATTGGGACATGTACAGGATGAAAATGGACAGAAGATGAGTAAGTCCAAAGGAAATGCCGTTGACCCGTTTGATGCATTAGAGACTTACGGAGCAGATGCAATCCGCTGGTATTTCTACATCAACTCCGCACCATGGCTGCCAAACCGTTTCCATGGAAAGGCAGTACAGGAAGGACAGCGTAAATTCCTTGGAACACTTTGGAATACTTATGCATTCTTCGTGTTGTATGCAAATATTGATGAATTTGATGCAACCAAATATACACTGGATTATGAGAAACTTTCCGTTATGGATAAATGGCTTCTCTCCAAACTCAATACACTGATTAAGACTGTAGATAATAATCTGGGTAATTATCGTATTCCGGAAGCTGCAAGAGCACTGGATGAATTTGTAGATGAGATGAGTAACTGGTATGTAAGACGTTGTCGTGAGCGTTTCTGGGCAAAGGGCATGGAGCAGGATAAAATCAATGCATATATGACTCTTTATACGGCACTGGTAACTGTATGCAAGGTAGCAGCGCCGATGATTCCTTTCATGACAGAAGAAATTTACCAGAACCTGGTATGCAGCATCGACAAGAGTGCGCCGGAAAGCATCCATCTTTGCGACTATCCGGTGGCAAACGAGAGCTGGATAGACAGTGAATTAGAGAAAAATATGGACGAAGTATTGAAAATCGTTGTTATGGGCCGTGCCTGCAGAAATACTGCAAACATCAAGAACCGTCAGCCGATTGGAAATATGTTTGTAAAAGCACCATTTGAATTATCCGAATACTTTACAGAGATTATCGAAGATGAGCTGAATGTAAAGAAAGTGACATTTACAGAGGATGTCAGTGCATATACTAGCTATACCTTCAAACCACAGCTTCGTACCGTTGGACCGAAATTCGGTAAATATTTAGGCCAGATTCAGAAAGCACTTGCAGAATTAGACGGCAACAAGGCAATGGCTGAGCTTAAGAGCACAGGTGCACTGAAACTTGACAGTATAAGCGACGAAGTTGTATTATATGAAGAGGATTTACTTATCACCATGACACAGCAGGAAGGTTACATGACAGAAGGTGATAATGAAGTGACCGTAGTTCTTGATACGAACCTTACTCCGGAACTTTTAGAGGAAGGAATGGTAAGAGAATTAATCAGCAAAATCCAGACAATGCGTAAGGAAGCAGGATTTGAAGTAATGGATAAAATTACTGTTTCTTATAAGGCAGATCAGAAAGTAAAAGACATCTTCGCAAAATATGGGGAAGAAATTGCAAAAGAAGTTCTGGCTGAGAGTGTTGTGGCTGATACGGTGAGCGGATATCAGAAAGAATGGAACATTAATGGTGAAACGGTTGTGCTTGGCGTGGAAAAGAAATAAGCAGAATAAAGATAAGGGAGCGGAGCCGACAGTGGCTTGCTCCCTTTTTGCACAAAAAACACCGGAATCGAAACAAAAGGAGAACATTATGAAAAGCAAAATGTTTGAAAAGGAAACCTTCAAAAAAGAGGTGGTTGAGAACGTAAAATACCTCTATCGTAAGACAATGGATGAAGCAAGCGAGCAGGAAATTTTCCAGGCAGTATCCTACGTTGTAAAAGATGTAATCATTGACCAGTGGCTTGCAACCCAGCAGGAATTTGATAAAGCAGATCCAAAGATTGTATACTATATGTCCATGGAGTTCTTAATGGGTCGTGCATTAGGCAATAATCTGATTAACTTAACGGTATACAATGAAGTGAAAGAAGCTTTAGAGGAAATGGGAATCAACTTAAATGCCATAGAGGATCAGGAGCCGGACCCGGCACTTGGAAATGGTGGACTGGGAAGACTTGCTGCCTGCTTTATGGAATCTTTGGCAACTCTGGGATATCCGGCATATGGTTGTGGAATCCGTTACCATTATGGAATGTTCCGTCAGAAAATAGAGAATGGTTATCAGGTAGAAGAGCCGGATAACTGGTTACAGAATGGATATCCATTTGAATTAAAACGTCCGGAATACAATTTCGAAGTAAAATTTGGTGGATATGTACGTGCAGAGGCACAGCCAGATGGAAGAACCAGATTCGTACAGGAAGGCTATCAGTCTGTAAAAGCAATTCCTTATGATATGCCAATCGTAGGTTATAACAATAATGTAGTAAATACATTGATGATCTGGGATGCAGAGCCAATGGAATGCTTCGAGCTGGATTCCTTTGATAAAGGTGATTATCATCGTGCAATCGAACAGCAGAACCTTGCAAAGAACTTAGTAGAAGTTCTCTATCCGAATGATAACCATATCGCAGGAAAAGAGCTTCGTTTAAAACAGCAGTACTTCTTTGTATCTGCCAGCTTACAGCGTGCCATTGCAAGATTTAAGAAGAATCATCCAGACATCCATATGCTTCCTGAAAAAGCAGTATTCCAGATGAATGATACCCATCCAACCGTAGCAGTTGCAGAGTTAATGCGTATCTTACTGGATGAAGAAGGTTTAGAGTGGGATGATGCATGGAATATTACAACAAAATGTTGTGCATATACCAACCATACCATCATGGCAGAAGCATTAGAGAAATGGCCAATCGAGATTTTCTCAAGACTGCTTCCTAGAATTTACCAGATTGTAGAAGAAATCAACCGTCGTTTTGTACTGGAAATCCAGCAGAAATATCCTGGAGACAACCACAAGGTTGAGAAGATGGCAATTATATATGATGGTCAGGTAAAAATGGCTCATCTGGCAATCTGTGCAGGATATTCTGTAAATGGTGTAGCGGCACTTCATACAGAAATCCTTAAGAAACAGGAATTAAAAGATTTTTACGAGATGTTCCCGGAGAAATTTAATAATAAGACCAATGGTATTACACAGCGTCGTTTCTTAATGCATGGAGATCCATTACTTGCAGACTGGGTAACCAAATATGTTGGAAAAGACTGGATTACAGACCTTTCCCGCATCAAGAGATTAGAGTTCTATGCAGATGATGAAAAGGTTCAGCAGGAATTCTTAAATATCAAATATCAGAACAAGCTGCGTCTTGCATCTTATATCGAAGAACACAACGGAATTGAAGTAAATCCTCGTTCTATCTTTGATGTACAGGTAAAACGTCTGCATGAGTACAAACGCCAGCTCTTAAATATTCTTCATGTAATGTATCTTTACAATGAATTAAAAGAGCATCCGGATATGGAATTCATTCCAAGAACTTTCATTTTCGGAGCAAAAGCAGCAGCAGGCTACCGCAATGCAAAACTTACCATCAAATTAATCAACTCTGTTGCAGATGTCATCAACAATGATAAGTCCATCAACGGAAAGATTAAGGTTGTATTTATCGAAGACTACAAGGTATCCAATGCAGAGATTATTTTTGCAGCAGCAGATGTCAGCGAGCAGATTTCTACCGCAAGTAAGGAAGCTTCCGGAACCGGTAATATGAAGTTCATGCTGAATGGAGCGCTTACTATCGGAACCATGGATGGTGCAAACGTTGAGATGGCAGAAGAAGTCGGCAAAGAAAACATGTTTATCTTCGGTATGAGCTCTGACGAAGTGATTGCTCATGAGCAGAAACGCGATTATGACCCAATGCAGATTTTCAACAATGATCAGGATGTCCGTAAAGTTCTGATGCAGTTAATCAACGGATTCTATTCACCAAATGATCCGGAATTGTTCCGGGACCTTTACAACTCACTGCTGAATACACAGTGCACACAGTACGCAGATACTTACTTTATTCTGGCAGACTTCCGTTCTTATGTGGAAGCACAGAAGAAGATTAATGCTGCATATGCAGATGAAAAAGAATGGGCTAGAAAAGCAATCTTAAATATTGCAGCTTCCGGCAAATTCTCATCTGACCGTACGATTCAGGAATATGTGGATGATATCTGGCACCTGAACAAAATCACTGTTACAGTAGATGACAAAGCAGAATAAAATTAAGAAATAAAAGCATAAGCATAAAAACAGAAAGAGGCAGCAGCCCGGCAGGGCGGCTGTCTTTTTCTGTTCAAACAAATCAATTCTGTTCTTCCACAAGACTGCTATAGATTATGTTTTCGGGTTATGTCTGCCGGGAAAAATTTACTTGTATTCAATGGGTTTATTTGTTACAATCAACACAAAGCATATATTCTGATTTTCGAATGGCGAAAGCCAGTCTAAATTTCTAGTATCAATTCAATGAATTCTATGCTTTTAAATTCTAATTACAATTAATAAACGCATAGTGCATTGAATAGGCGGAAGTTTAGGAAAATATGAGATATATGCAATCCTGCTTTTCACTGCATTATGGGAAAAGGAGGAAAAATGAGAACTTTAGAAGAACTGAATCTGGTGGATGACTTTTTAGTAAACAGCTTAACCAGTCACAAAATTTATGGGGAACAGTCAGCGAGGTATATTTTGGAATGCATTCTGCATCGACAGATAGGAAAGCTTACGGTAGTGCCGCAGCGTTTCTTTTGCGGAGAGAATACAGAAACCCACGGAATCCGGCTGGATGTATATCTGGATGAAGAGAATGGTGAAATCTTTGATATAGAACCGGACCAGAATGACGGAAAGAACGAGATGGCAGCATTGCCAAGAAGAGTCCGTTTCTATCATGCAAAAATTGACGCGGGAAATTTGCCATCGGGCGAAACCTATGGAAGTCTTCGGAATGTTGTTGTGATTTTCATTACAACTTATGACCCCTTTGGACTGAACCGCATGATGTATACCATTAAGAACCGTTGTGTAGAAGTGCCGGAATTAAAGTATGAGGATGGGGCACAGACCATATTTTTGTATACAAGAGGAAGTGAAGGAAATCCGCCGGAGGAATTAAAACAGCTACTGCATTACATGGAACATTCATCTGTAGAGAATGCTTCCACCGAAAACCTGAAAAAGTTACACCGGATGGTAACTGCAGTAAAGCGGGATGGAGAGGTAGGTCTTGCATATATGAAGAGCTTTGAGAGAGAAGAAAGAATTCGCAAACAGGGCGAAGAAGAAGGCGAAATAGTAGGAAAAACGAAGGAAGTTATAAGGCTTGGACGCAGATTCGGGAAGTCAGAGAAAGAAATTATTCTATTGCTGCAGGAGGAACTGCAGATAGATAAAGATAAGGCAGAAGATTTCCTGAAAAAGTATGATAAGTAAGACGATTAGAAAGAATGTGAGAATTACAGCATGAGCAACAAATTGGCGAAGCATCAGAAACAAAAAGAACGATTAACCGGAAAGCAGAAGAAAGTTCTGTTCTGGAGTTGCTTTACTGCTTTAAGCATAGCTTTTCTGGCGGTCTGGTTAAACGTATTTTTGACGTCGAAGGCACTTAACAGGCAAATGGAAGAGATGGTACTAGGAGAAGATTATGATAGAGAAGATGTAGTGATAACGGATAAAGGGAGCGAAGATGCTTCGGCAGATAATGCCATATCTCAAAATTATTTCTTCTATTATCATGGTGGAAAAACGAATGAATATAATAAGCGGATGCAGGTGCCGGAAAGTGTATATACAGAATATGAGGTGGGAGATACCATAACTGCATATACTACAGATCATATAAAATATTCTTATAATAAAGCGGGCATTCTTCCAGATAAAAAATATAGGAACAATGAATTAATGAAAGTAGCCGGAGTGTTGCTGGGAGCTGCAATAGGTTTCCTGAGTTTGTGGGGCTTATTAAACAGAAAGATAAATTAAAAACTATTATTTCAGGAGAAATTCAAGATGTTGTATATTATGCGGCATGGAAAAACGGAATGACATGAGTAAATTGGAGTGGATAATAAAATTAATTATTATAGTGGTTGGTTCAGTCGTTGCAGCATATGGCATTACGCTGGCGTTGTATGCGGGATTTGGTGGTGCCACCCTTGCGGTATTATGGCAGGGAATTTCGAAAACATTTCATGTAAGTATCGGTACGGCATCCATGATAGTAGCCATAGTTATGATTGTATTTGCGTTTTTCTATGACAGGTCACAGATACATATCGGCACGATACTTTACCAGATTGTGTATAGCTTTTGTGTAGATTTGTTTGCAAATGCACATGTGTACAGTACGCATATATGGGTAAATGCACTTATCATGTTATTGGGAATTGTGCTTTTTGCAATAGGAACTGGTTTTTATGCGGCAGCCTCCCTGGGGCGGGGTTCTTATGAGGCACTGACTTTTTCTCTTGCGGAAAAGAACAACTGGCAGGTAAAAATTGTACGAATGGTACTGGATGTCGTGATGGTTGTGACAGGCGTTATGCTGGGCGGAAAATTTGGCATATGCACCATAGTAACAATCCTCATTTCCGGACCGGTCATCCAGTTTACTGCGGCAAAAACGAAAAAGTTAATTTGCGTTGCTTGTGGCAACGACCGTTCTGATATCTAATAGTGGTATCAAAACAAAGGAGACACACAGGACTGTCCCACTGTGCATCTTATAATTCAAGAATAACTCCTTTGCCGGCATATGGAGAATACGAAGAATAAGAAACAGAAAGAGCCGGAGAGGGCAGAAGCAACAATGGTTGATAATGGCGATGGAATCAAGAAGGCAGTTGTCAAATAGAAGTAGATACATATGAACAGGCTCAGGTATTGTCTGAGGCACTTGAAAAGTGCAAATAATAGTTGGATTATGGGAGGATAGATATGGCTGCTACAATTATTTATTTGGTAATTTCATTATTGGTTTCACTTATTTTTATCATACTTGGAATTATGCAGTATAGGTCTGAAAAACCAGTATCAATAAATACAGGAGAGAAACCACTTCGTAAAGATGAACTGACAAATGTTACGGAATGGAACCATAGACATGGCAGAAATTTTATTATTTTGGGTTGTGTGCTATTTATTACACAAGCTGTTTTTGAATATTTTATTAAAAAGCTGGATGGCGTTGTGGTTCAGGTGGTTATTTATATGATAGTTCTATTTTCTGAAATCGCATGGGTTGAGTTTGAACATAATATGATGAAAAAGAAAATGATAAAAAAGCATTGAAATAACAACTTATAATTTGCAAAAAAATGAAGGTTCCTGAGGGGCTTTACCCCGATAACCGGGAATTGACCGAGCTCTTTGAGCGAGGGATACTTCTTGTCCGAAGGGCAAGAAGGTGGAACTGAGAAGAATTAAAACAATCGGGATTTATAAAGGAGAAACACTATGGGATTATTTGGTAAAAGCAAAAAAGAGCGAGAAAAAGAGTATATGAACAGATTAGATGTTCCATTATGTTTAAAAGAAGACTTTGAATTGATTATTGATGATGTATTTACAATTATGGGGGTTGGAACAGTTGCCACAGGAAACATATCAACAGGAATGTGTAGAGAAGGAGAAAATGCGTGTGTTTATAAAACAAATGGAGGTGTATTAGAGACTATAATTACTACCATCGATATACATACAAAAGAACGAAAATCAAATGGTTGTGGATATAAAACAGAGCATGTTGGACTTGGGTTAAGAGGAGTTTCTAAGGAACAATTAGAAAAAGGAGATAGAGTAATTGTAAAGAATGCCAATATGTATGGAATGTAATTACAAATTCCAGTTTGATGGAGAAAAAATCATTCATGCCCTATGTTATATAGTTTTTGTATGTTTTCAGGAAGACTCCTTTATATAGTTCGGTTTACCTTCCTGATAATGTTCTTACACATAGGCGTGTAAGGAATGTTATTCCTTGATTTTTTCATACGCCAAATCCATGAAGTCGATGAAGATAATCTTGATGTCAGGAGTGCCATTCAGTTCAATGATTCTATCGATATATTTTGCTCTCGTGATTGTTTTTATATAGTCACCCACTTTCAAAAACACAATTTTTTTTATTTTTTGAAAGTGGAAACTATGTAAAGGCAACCCGAAGGCTGTCCTGGACATCAAAGCCTATAGAAACGCTCAGAGGCTGTTTTACAGTGGGGAAAAAGAAAAAATATCAAAAAATTGATGATTAATGGTGAGCTTGTGATAGAATGGAAAAAAGAGAAAAGCATAAAGGATGTAGTTGTAGAGAATATTTGTTATGATTAGAAAGTTGCTGAACGGAGATATCGATAGAGTCGCTGACATATGGTTAAAGACAAATCTGAAAGCACATTATTTTATTTCCAATCAATACTGGAAAAGTAATTATGAATTAGTGAAAGAAATGATGTCACAATCCGAAGTCTATGTGTTTGAAGTGGATAAGATGATACAAGGATTTGTAGGACTAAATAATGAATATATAGAAGGTATTTTTGTTTCTGAAGAAATGCAGTCATGTGGCATAGGTAAGCTTTTATTGAATTATATTAAGGATAAAAAAGATAGATTACAATTAAATGTATACCAGAAGAATGCCAGAGCAATTTCTTTTTACCAAAGAGAAGGGTTCATTATTCAATGTAAAGGTTTGGATGAAGCTACTGGTGAAAAAGAATACACCATGCTATGGAAACAAAAATAGAAATCAAAATTTGACGGAGTGACAATATATGAAGTATTTATATTTGCATGGACTAGGGCAAAAACCAGACAGTTGGAATAGAGTAATAAAAGAAACGAAAGTATCGAAAAGCAGTTGCAGTTTGAGTTTATCAGAGCTGTTAGAAAGGAAATCTGCTACATATAAGGAATTATATTCAGCATTCTCATCAGAATGCGACAAGGAGAACGAAGAAATTGTCTTATGTGGGCTTTCTCTAGGAGCTGTTTTGGCACTTAATTATGCGATAGACCACCCAGATAAAGTAAAGGCACTCGTATTAATTGCAGCACAATATAAAATGCCCCGAAAATTATTGAAAGTTCAGAATATGTTGTTTCATCTTATGCCGAATTCGGCATTCAATAAAATGGGCTTCAAAAAAGCAGATGTTATTAACCTATGTGGTACGATGGCTGAATTAGATTTCAGTGGCTCACTGCATAAGGTGTCTTGTCCGGTATTAATCGTTTGTGGAGAGAAGGACAATGCAAACAAAAAAATTTCAAAAGAACTTTGCCATTATCTGAACAATTCCTACTTCCATGAACTTATGAAAACAGGTCATGAAGCAAACATAGAAGCCCCGGAAGAGTTGGCGATTGTGTTGCAAAGATTTTATGATAGTATCAGTTAACTTCCTGCTTGTGAGGATTGCACCATTTGTTCTTATTGCATCTGTAATTGGAGTTGTAATCATTATATAAAAGAAGTTAAAATGGAAGCAGAACAGGAAAAGAAAATTAATAAAAAGATAGGAAAAACAAACTATGAAAATCGAACATATTGCATTATATGTAAATAATCTGGAAGAAGCCAGAAGTTTCTTTATGAAATATTTTGATGCAAAATCAAATGATGGATATCATAATTTTCAGACGGATTTCCGCTCTTATTTTCTTTCATTTGATGATGATACACGTATAGAGATTATGAATAAACCAGAAATGTCGGATTGTCCAAAAGAGCTTACTCGTACCGGATATGCGCACATTGCTTTTAGCGTAGGCAGCAAAGAAAAGGTTGATGCTTTGACTGCAGAGTTAAGGGCGGATGGTTATAAAGTTGTCAGCGGTCCAAGAAAGACTGGAGATGGTTATTATGAAAGTTGTATTGTTGCATTCGAAGATAATCAAATTGAAATTACAGTCTGAAAATAGGAGGGCATAAATCGGAAATTGATGAGTTTCAGTGAGATTGTGGAGGAAATATGAAAATATTAGTGATAAACTGTAGTCCTGTCAGAAATGGAGCTACTGCAGAAATTGTCGATCTTGTTAAAGAATATGTGGAGGAGGACAATATTGTAAAAACGGTATGTATTGATGATTTTGAAATAAAGATGTGTAAAGGCTGCCGTAAATGTCATGAAACAGCGGAATGTTTCCAAAAAGATGATGTAGTGAAATTAATGGAAATATATGATTGGGCGGATAAAATTGTTTCAGTTTCCCCGTCTTACTGGGCGGATATTCCAGGACAATTTAAAGTGTTTATAGATAGATGTACACCTTGGTGCAATACACATGAACCGCATGCAAGCCTGCAAAGTGGAAAAATGGGATATACGATTGCTTTAAGAACAGGTCCTAGTATGCCAGAATGCGAAAGAATTATAAGTAGTATAGAACATTTTTACGGACATTTGGAAATTGAAGCTTGCGGAAAATTAGGATTATGTGGAATAGAATATAAAGAAAATTTAGCAAATAGGCAGGATGAAATAAAAAAATTCTGTGAGATAATCAAAAAGTAAGCAATGCAGGAAGAGAGGGAAAACCTTGATTCCTGCATTTTTATATGTACTAAACCAGGAGTAGAGTGCAAAAATATCGAAATTCATATAGAATGAAGGCATCAAAATATCAGGGAGGAGAAGAAGTCCGGCAAACGGACGAGGATGGGTATGGATAAAGAAAAAACAGGCGAATATATCAGAAACCTTCGGAAAAAGAAAGGCTGGACACAAATGCAGCTTGCAGAACAGCTTCATATTTCAGACAAAGCAGTTTCGAAATGGGAGCGCGGAATCTCATTTCCGGATATTGAATTGATGGAGGAGCTGGCACAGGTATTTCAGGTGGATGTTGCTGACATTATCCGGGGAGAAGAGGCTGGCAGGGCAGAGCATACGGTAAATGAGCTGGTAAAAGATACTATAGATATTGCAAAGAGGGAGAAAAAAAGACAGATACGAAAGTACCGGTGGGTGTTGTGTATTCTGTTTGTGCTATTTGGAGTTTTAATCGGATACAGTGTAGAGAACATTCAGAAAAATTATATTTTAGAATATCATTTATGTATGAATGCAGTGGTTGAATCGAAGGGTGAGGTGATTTATGTAAGAGAGACAGATGCAAATGGAAAAAATCCCGGAAAGGTATATCGTCTGGTGCAAGATGATGCAATCCCGGTAACATTACCGGATGGAAGTGCCGGAAGTTTTAAAGATATTAAAGAAGGACAGTATGTTGAAATCTGGTATTTGGGACACCGGGTATTATGGAAAAATGCATGGATACCGGGCGTAGAAGAAGTAGAGATTACAAAGGAGGTTAAAAAAGATGTATAGAATAAAAAAGTAATTTGTTGTGTGATAGTATTGGCAATATTGGGGAGTATGCCAGTAAATGCAAAAGAAGTATTACAGAATGAAAATGAGGCATGGGATATAGAAAAAGGAAACGCAAGAACTATATTAATAATTACAAAAGATGTTTGGAGTCCTTTTGATAGAGTGCGTGTACGGGCAACATTACAGATTCAAGATTCATATGGCCAGATAGTGGGAATATCAAATGTAGAAATATGCGGCTCGTTAGCAACAGGAGTATCAAATATGAAAGCAAATACCTTCAAATGAGGTTGTTATACTACCATCATTACTTAATTACGGTTGCAAAAAAATAAGCTAAAAAGAAATATCCACTTGTAAGGACAATCTTATAAGTGGATATATTTTTACTGATATTTTTCAAAGTAAAGGTAACGATTTGTTACTTTAGATATGAAAAATTACCGTAGAAAATAATTTAATGCTTTTTTGATAGATTTTTCCAATAAAGTATGCTATCTTAGTTTTATATATGGATAAACAAATGTGATAAAAGATCCATAATTTACAAAGGAAGGGAAAACTATCATGGAAAAGCTCAAAAAGCGTATAGCTAACTTAAAGGTTGCAGGAAAATTAAAAGTATATCGAATGACAGTGCTTGTTATGACATTATTTTTAGTGTTGGTGGCACTGATCTCGACATTAGTGATCCGTTCAAATATAGAGAAGATTACGGAGGTCTGGTCTCCGTCATTGGGATATCTGCAGGATTTAGAGACAATGACTGCGAAATACAGAATCAAACAGTATCAGCATCTGGTAGAATCAGATGATGCAGTCATGAACTCCTGCGAAGAAGAAATCCAGAAGCTGGAGAGTCAGATTCAGGATACCAGTGTGAATCTGGATGCAATCATGTCCGCAGACAGTGATGCTCAAAAGGACAGGATGATTACGAAGCAGCAAGTGCTGCATGGGAAACATACAGAGATGCTTCAGATGAAATCCTGAAGTTGAGCCGTGAGGGTAAACAGCAGGAAGCATCGAAGCTGATGACCGGAGAGGTGTATGAAGAATATAAAGCTTTTGCTGAAAAATTAACTATATTACGTGACGAGTTCCAGGCAGAATTAGATCAGGCAAAGACCATGGCCAATGTATGCACCATCATCATATTTGTCGTGATCGTGGCAACAGGTCTTGCGATTGCTGTAGTGACGACACTGATCGGAAAGATCATTACCAATTCCATTACCGAGCCGGTAGAACAGATAGAGGCAGCAGTTGCCAGCCTGCGTAAGGGCGAACTGTCTAATGTAGAAATGCTTACCTATGAGTCTGAGGATGAGCTTGGCGATACCATCAGAAATCTGAAAGAAGCCATGGGTATTCTGGCAGATTATGTCAGCGAGATCTCTGTGGAGGTAAAGGCAATAGCGCAGGGTGACCTGACCAGAAATGGTGATGATATTACAGATTTCCTAGGCGATTTCTCGGAATTGAAGTCATCACTGCTGTATATTCTGAAACGGTTTAACAGTACCCTGACCGAGATCAGCAATCTGGCAGAACAGGTATCATCGAATTCATCCGAGGTGGAAAATGCATCAAAATCCCTGGCGGACGGTGCAACAGAGCAGGCAGGAGTCATCGAGGAATTGAATGCCACCATTGATACGGTCGTGGATCTGGCAGCAAATACGGCGAAGGAAACACAGAGTGCATCTGCACGTGTAAAAGCCTCTGCAAATAAAGCGAATGAAGAAAAAGAAAAAATGAACGATCTGCTGAAGGAAATGGAGCACATTACAGAAATCTCCAAGGAGATTGGTAATATTATCACAGATATCGAGGATATTGCATCCCAGACCAATCTGTTATCCCTGAATGCTTCCATTGAAGCTGCCAGAGCAGGAGAAGCAGGAAGAGGATTTGCAGTAGTGGCAGATCAGATCGGCAAGCTGGCAGCAGACAGTGCAAAATCTGCTGTAAATACAAGAGATCTGATCGATAAGACCTTAGTGGAAATCGAAAAGGGCAATATGATTACAAGAACAACAGCAGAATCATTCAATCAGATCATTGCAGATATGGAGTCTTTTGCAGAGCTTGCAGAGAACACCATGGAGAAAGCCAACTCCCAGGCAGAGTCCTTGGAGCAGATTGGCCAGGGAATTGAACAGCTGTCCGGCGTAGTACAGGGCAATGCTGCATCCTCCGAAGAGAATACTGCAATCAGTATTAATCTGGCAGAGGGAGCATCTAAGATGCATGACCGTGTGAATATCTTTAAGCTATTCTAGAAAATGGCAGGAATAGAGTGAAGTTGTCGGAAGGAAGGTTCTTGTTGTGATTAATGATATATTTAGAGTGTTTGGAGAGCAGACAGCAGAAATCTTATTTGAGATCATTACAGGATGTATGGATGATTACCTGTATATATTTGATTTGCAGAATAATACCTTTGAGATTTCACAGTCAGCTGTGAAACGGTTTAATATGTCGAAAAATGTTCTGACAGATGCTGCAAATGAAGTTATGAAGGTAGTATATGAGGAAGACCGCAGGATGCTTGCAAAGCATCTTGCGGATATATGCGAAGGAAGAGAAAATGTACATAATCTTCATTACAGGTGGCTTGATAAAGAAGGTATGCCGGTCTGGATTAACTGCCGTGGTATCGTGATCGTTGATCAGCAGGGAAAGGCAGAGTATCTGGTCGGGTGTCTGAATGAGACCGGCAACAGGAGAAGAGCCGATAATGTCACAGGACTGCTTGGCGGGCCGGAATTCCTTGCTTATCTGCGTGCACAAAAGGAACCCATTTCCAAGGGTTTTCTTATGCATATAGGAATTGATGATTTCGGAGCGATCAATAGCTCCAGGGGAACTGATTATGGTAATTATATCCTGAAAAGCGTAGCCGGCTGTATGAAGGAATGCCTTTCAGACAAGCAGAGAATTTACCATCTGGTAGCGGATCAGTATGTGATCGTGGATCTGGAAGCTTCCTCCGCAGAAGACGCTGTGGCACTGAAAGAAAAGATTACAGATAAACTTCATAATTTCATAGTAGCCGAAAATTATGAAGCTATATTTTCTATTTCGATTGGTGTTATAGATGCAGCAACATTTTGTGAGGGAACCGAAGAATGCCGCAAAAAGTTTGAATTTGCCTTGAAACAGGCAAAAAGCATGGGTAAAAATGGATTCTATATTTTTGACCAGGATGACTTTGAGGTCTTTTTACGAAAAGGAAGAATCATAGCAACACTTCGTAATGCTATTGTGAACCATTATGATGGCTTTGAAGTATACTACCAGCCGATCGTGGACTGTCAGTCCGAACAGATCATTGGAGCAGAGGCACTGATGCGTTTTTCCATGATAACGGAAGAAGGGCGGGAGTTTGTTTCACCGATGGAGTTTATCCCATTATTGGAAGAGACCGGATTGATCATTCTCGCTGGAAGATATATTTTGAACGAAGCTGCAGCAATGTGCTGTGAAATGCAGAAATATATTCCTGACTTCCGGATAAATGTAAATGTATCCTATGTTCAGATCCTGCAAGGCAATGTGGAGAGGGATATTCTGGATGCAATTCAAAAATATTCATTACAGCCGGAATGCTTATGTGTTGAAATGACAGAAAGCGGATTTATGGATATGACACCTTCGTTCTGTAAATTTCGTAAAACTCTGGACAAGAACGGGATTCCCTTTGTGATCGATGATTTTGGAACAGGATATTCGAATCTTCATTGTATCCGTGATATGAATCCAAGTTACGTGAAAATGGATAGGGATTTTACTGCCAAGGCGATGAACAGTGCGAGGGATTATGAATTATATAAAAATATCATCCCAATGGTACATAGTATTAACGTCAGGATATGCGCAGAAGGCATCGAGGAAAAAGAATGGCTTCTGAAAATGAAAGAAATGAAGGTTGATTATCTGCAGGGATATTATTTTGGAAGACCATGTGGAAAGAAACAGTTTCTGCAGCAATATGTCAGTGGCATCAATGTTAAATAAAGAGAGTAAGGTAGACTCAGATATGTGGGGCTGCCTTATTTTATGGTCTTATCAGAAGGATGAGTTCCTAACGGCTTGTCTGAGTCTCTCCAGGTCATCTGCATCAGGGTGAGACAATGCACAGTCAAAATTCTGGATCAATACATCAAGATTTGCCGGATGATCGGGAGCATCCTTCATTTTCAAGTAGCGTTCCCGGACAGACTGTGGCATTCTGCCCTGACACATATACTCTCCGACGATAACATTACTCACATTCATCCTGAGGTAATGCCTCGTGGATCGCATCAGCCAGCACCTTGGTATTACCTGTTAAGCTGCTATAAACGATGGAATATTTTTTATTCTTCATATCATGTTGTCTCCTTTCATAGGATCATGAAATTATCATATCGCATTCCTATTTTAGTTCGGAAAGCATGATTTGTCGAATGAATTTTCCATAAACATTTTACAGAGCGAAAGGGATAGTTGCTTTTCCTGCCGCTTGTGATAAACTTGTTCATAAGTGGGGGAAAGATCATGGACAGAACCCCGATAAGGGAATAAAAGCCGGGCTGTCCCGGTATCATTTAATGAAGTAGAAAAGTTGACAGAAGAGAAATATACAATCCGAAAGTATAAAAGAATTTTATTTTATGTGGTGATATGTGTGCTGCTTGCGGCATTCCTTTTGGGACAATATATTTACCCAAGTGAAAGGGAAACGGTCACGGAGGAAAGCATTACTTATACCGGAACCTTTTACCGGGTGCTGGCAGACGGAACCAAAGAGGAAATCCCGGTTCCGGGCAAATGTGATGTGCCTGCCGGAGAGCCTCTGGTCATCCGGTCAGTGCTCCCACAGGATTATCATGAAAATACGATCGCCATCAGGTCCTCTCTGGAGAATGTGCGCATTTACATCGGTGGGGAACTGAGGGCGGTGTATGATACGGAGAATACCAGACCTTTTGGGAAAAATTCTGCCAGTGGGTATGTGTTCTGCGAGACATCCGACGAGGATGCGGGGCAGGAAGTGCGGATTGAACTGCAGTCCTTTACCGACAAGTATTCCGGTGTCGTCAACACGGTATATTGTGGGGACAAATCAGATATCTGGGCATATATGCTCCACTGCTATTTTATGGTAACTCTGATCGCCTGCGCCATGCTGTTTGCCGGACTGGTCGTGCTGATCATCAGTCTGGTGCTTGATATTATATATAAGACAAGATTTGATCTGGAGTACCTGGGATGGTGCATGATTCTGGGAGCAGTGTGGATGCTGGGAGAATCGAAGCTGCGTCAGCTGTTCGTTTCCAATGCTTCTATTCTGTCGAATATGTGCTTCTTCGTTGTGATGCTCTGTCCGGTTCCGCTCATGTTCTATATTGACAGTGTGCAGCAGGGAAGGTACCGGAAGGTCTATCATGTGGCAGAGTGTATCACCTGTGTGAACTTTGTACTATGCACATCCTTACAGCTACTGAATATCGCAGATTTTATCTCGACAATGTTCTTGTCCCACCTAGTGATTGCAGGAACGTTCCTGACAATATTTATCACCATTTTCCGGGATCTCATCAAGGGAACGGCGAAACATTACAAGCTTCCGCTGATCGGACTGGTAGTTGCCATGATTGCAGTCATGCTGGAGGTGACAGAGGTGTATCGAGTGGTGTCAATGTCAGGGATTTTTATCGCAACCGGACTGGTGGTCCTGCTGGTCGTTACGCTGATCCAGACAATGGACCGCATCCGCGAGCTGGAACTGGTCAGGCAGAGAGAGGCCAGGGAAAGCCTGGATTATCTGACAGGTCTTCCTATGCGTCATAAGGGGGAAAAGCTGATCCTTGAGAAAATGCAGGAGCATGATGGCTGTCTGGGATTTGTCGATATGGATAATCTGAAGAAGATCAACGATGTCTATGGACATAAGGCGGGGGATCGTGCTCTCAGGCTGGTAGGAGCAATGCTCACAGAGTGCATGGAGAACGCAGTGGTCTGCCGGCTGGGAGGAGATGAATTCCTGTTCTATCTGTCGGAGGCATCAGAAGAAGAGATGAACATGCGGATGAGAAAGCTGTTTGAAAGCTTTGGTACGGCAAAAAATCTCACGACAGAGACTTCACCGGCATCTCTGTCCTGCGGTCTGTGCATGTGCAGACAGGGAGGAAGCTTTGAAGAATATTATATAAGAGCGGACAAGGCATTGTATTATGTCAAACAGAATGGTAAGAACAGTTACCGGTTTTATGAGAAGCTTGAGGAACAGCAGACGGATGCATAGGCCAGAAAAAATGACCTGGAGGCAATCACCGGAGCATCATCCTTGCGTGAAGCCATCAAACGATTCTGGACCTTCCGTGTTCCATGGGGATGGACATACATGTGGTGAGCATGGATGTGGAAACCATAGCTGTCATTAAGAAGAATAAAAAAATACAACACGAAAGGATGTGTCAAGGTAATGCAAGAATTATCGTGATACATCCTTTTGTATTTGGATTGATTATTTTTCTTTCCCTGCTTGTCGGAAGTAATGGATGGAATGTATAATATTGTTAATGATTCAGAGATATTTATTTTGGAAACAGCTTAATCAATTTGGAGGTATAAAATATGTTAGAAGTAGGAAAAAAAGCACCGGACTTTGAATTGCCGGATCAGAATGGAGAAATGCATAAATTAAGCGATTATGCAGGAAAAAAAGTGATCCTATATTTTTATCCAAAGGATAATACACCAGGATGTACGAAGCAGGCATGTGGCTTTTCTGAGCGTTATC
>UMGN01007451.1_pt1 | contig 21865 bp, 17 predicted proteins | sample 1965281 | NCBI WGS metagenome assembly UMGN01 (sample SAMEA4836073, study PRJEB28245) | human gut metagenome | biome: gut microbiome; material: fecal sample | place: Denmark | collected 2008 | reverse complement strand
GAACAAAGCTTTTCCGGAAACGTATGCCTGCCGATCGGTGAAGATGTGGTATATTATGATGCAATGAAAGACTGTTATGAAAATGCGGAAGTAAAACCGGCGGAACATGGAAAGGGCGTCTGGGTTTCGGTGGATTTAGAGCCGGGCGAGAGTTGTGTCCTTATGGAGAAAAAAGAAATCGTGTGTGAGAGCGCGCATTGTTCTTTTGCGGAAATGACAGAGGGCTGCAATGTGATCGATCTTTCCGAAGACTGGATGGTCGGAAAGAGGAAAGCGAAAGAAGATCCGGAGACGATGAAGATGGATGTGGTGAAGACATTGACTCCGATCTCAGATACGGAGCCGGCATTTGCAGGTGTGATCCGGTATGAAAAGACATTTACATTAGATGGAGCAGAGGAGCGGCTTCCGAAAGAGGCATATCTGAAAGCCGGGCATGTGTATGAGATGATGAAAGTGACTGTGAACGGGCAGCAGGCGGGAATCCGGCTGGCGCCGCCGTATCAGCTTCCGGTCGGGGAATATCTGAATGCAGGGGAAAATACACTGCAGATTGAAGTAGCTACGACTCCGGCAAGGGATCAGTTGAATTATCCGCAGCCGCCGTTTGATTTTTCACACGAGGCGATGGAACCGACCGGAATGTTCGGGGAAGTTGTGTTGTTTGTCAAAGAAGAAAAATGAATAAAAAAGGAGAGGTTTACAATGGAAAAGAAATTAAAGAATCCAATCATTCCGGGATATTATCCGGATCCGACGATCTGCAGGGTGGGCGACGATTATTATCTGGCGTGTTCCAGTTTTGAGATGAGTCCGGGAATCCCGATCTTCCACAGTAAAGATCTGGCTCATTGGAAGCAGATCGGAAATGCGATGACGATGGAAAATGGATTTCATATGGAGAAGAACACCTTGGTAGGCGGCGTGATGGCGCCGACACTTCGGTATCATAACGGACTGTTCTATATTATCAATACGAATTTCAGTGACAAAGGAAATTATATCATTACCGCAGAAGATCCGGCAGGTCCTTGGTCGGAACCACATTGGCTGACCGACGTACCGGGAATCGATGCATCGATTTTCTTTGACAATGACGGACAGGCATATATTATGGGAACAGGTGATGTATGGGATAATGGAACCGGTGTAAAAGAGCGCGGAATCTGGCTTGCCAAATACGATATGGAAAAGTTCTGTATGGCAGGAGAACCGGTGACGATCTTCAACAGTGCGCTGCGTGTCGGAAGCGCGCCGGAAGCTCCGCATTTGTATCATATCGGGGATTATTATTATCTGATGATCGCAGAAGGCGGAACGGAACATTATCATGCGGTAATGATTGCAAGAAGTAAGGAAATTTTTGGATTTTATGAGGGTAATCCGGCAAATCCGGTGATGACGCACCGCCATATGGGATTTACGAGTCCGATCATAAACGTAGGACATGCAGATTTTGTAGACTTGCCGGATGGAAGCTGGTATGCGGTAATGTTGGCGTCCAGATTGATTGACAAAGAATATAAAAATTTGGGAAGAGAAACATTCATCTGCCCGGTTGTATGGGAAAGAGAATGGCCATTGTTTTCTCCGGAGACCGGAAAAATCGAATGGGAATATGATGCTCCGGCGAGTCTTCCATGGACAATAGAAGAAACGAAGAAAACAACGTATGATTTTGATACAGAAGAATTGGAACCGGAGTGGGTATGTTTAGGAACACCATATGAGAAATTTTATTCGATACAGGATTCTAAGTTATCGATCCGGTGTATCCGGCAAAAGTTGGTGGACGATCTGCAGCCGATGACGATGGATGGAGAAGGAAAAAATTACGATCGTTATGTGGCAATGCTGGCACAGAGACAGTGCGCGCTCCATACGGCCGTATCCTGTCAGATGTCATTTTTGCCGGAGGGACAGGAGAGCGCCGGACTGGCGGTTGTGCAGGCGATGAACCATCAGATGCACTTAGAACGTGCCGAGGAAAACGGAAAACAGGTACTTCGCCTTGTAATGTATACGTCAGATTTTACATGTCCGCCGTATTTCCCGGGATTTGAAAGTGAAACACATCGGGAGATTTTGGCAGAGACAGAATGGAAAGAAAAAGAGATCGTGCTTGAAATCGAAATGGAAGGAGAAATGTTTACGTTCCGTTATGGAACTTCCAAAGAGGAAATGCATGTGCTTTGTACAGCAGACGGCGGCATGATCAATCCGGAAAAAGTAGGATGTATGACAGGAACCGTGATGGGAATGTTTGCATCCGGCAACGGAGCAGATAGTGAAAATCAGGCTGAATTTGACTGGTTTACATGTGTAGAGAGTGAGTGAGTAAAAGCATGGATGTGAACGGACGCCGTGAGCGGGTAAAATTACAGATTTATAATACAACTGACGGGATGGAGCATTTTCATCAAGATATTGAATTGCTGTATGTACTGGAAGGTTCTTTGGACGTAATAGCGGGAGAAGAAACCGTGCATTTGAAAGAAGAAGATATTTTTGTGATCAATGCCAATAAGCATCATATACTGAAAGGTTCTGAAAACGTATTGTTTTTACAGCTTTCCATTTTATATCAAGTAGTCAGCGATGTTTTGCAGAGCAGTGATGTGATCTTCTGGTGTAATTCAACAAATGATAAAAGTGAGCGTTATGAAGAACTGCGGAAGATTTTGAAAGTATTGCTGAAACATTATATAGAAACAAAAGGCGATACGGCGAATTTCGGACATATCGCTCTTTGTTATCGGGTGTTGGATAGTTTGTCTATGTATTTCCTTGTGCGAACATCGGATAAAGAAGTGATGGATGATCAGGATAAATTTGACGAACGGATCCGACAGATCAATAATTATATCCGGGCAAATTACAGTCAGCCGATCAGTTTAAAAGAGTTAGCGGATCAATTATATTTGTCCAATGGCTATTTATCCCGCTTTTTTAAACGAAATTATGGAATGAGTTTTGCCGAATATCTGACGAACGTGCGTCTGTTCCATGCAGTAGATGATCTGCTTTACACGAGTATGCCGATCACGCGGATCGCATATGATAATGGTTTTGCAAGCGTGGCGGTATTTAACAAAGTGTTTAAAAACGCTTACGGAGAGACTCCGTCTGTCTTTCGGAAAAAAGCAAAAATCCAGAACGATACCACGCAGCAGGAAGAGCAGGATGAAGCGCTTGGAAAGCGTCTGGAACAATATCTGATCACAGAAAGTGAAGAGGAAGAAATTCAGAGTGTAGATGTGTGCAGTAATTGTTATTCTGTTTTACAAGAAAAAGTACTTCCATATTATTGGGGAAGAATGATCAATGTCGGTTCTGCTTCAGATTTATTGCGTTCTGAAATACGAGAACATGTGATACTTTTAAAAGAAGCTTTAAAATTTGAATATGTGAGGTTTTGGAACCTGTTTTCAAAAGAAATGCTGATCAATCTTGACGGAGAGGGAGGATATAACTTTTCCAGATTAGATTCTATTTTAGACTTTGTGTTGGAGCAGGGACTGAAACCGCATATTGAAATCGGACAAAAACCGAAAGTGATCTTGTTTACCGTACAGAAAACCGAATATGAAGGCACGATGGATGTTACTTTTCCAGATGAAAAGAATTGGCAGGATGTTTTGAGTGCGATGATGCAGCATCTGGCGCGTCGATATGGAAGAGCAGAGTTAGATACATGGCGGATAGAATTGTGGTTTAATGAAAGTCAGTGGGGACAAGAAGGTGCGGCAGAAACTTATTTTCGATTGTTTGAAATATTATATCGGACGGTAAAACAGTATAGTGAAGGATTAGAAGTAGGCGGATCCGGTATCCGCATGGATTATAAGATTGAAAGCAGACAGGATTTTTATCATCAATGGAAAGAAAGAGAGATTCAGCCGGATTTCATTTCTATTCTTTATTTTGCGTACGACCGTGGAGAAGAACAAAAGGATATGTATGCGAAACGGAGTACAGATGATTCGGGGCTGAAACATTGGCTTGAACGGGAAATACAGTTATTGGACGAGGCAGGTTTAGGAGAGATCAAGCGTTATTTGACGGAATGGAATTTAACGGCTTCATCGAGAAATTATATCAATGACAGTTGCTTTAAAGGCTCATATATTATAAAAAATGTATTGGACCTTTACGGAATGGTTGACGATATGGGGTATTTTATCGCCAGCGACCGTGTATCAGAATCTTACGATTCACAAGATTTGGTCTATGGCGGAACCGGATTGATGACAAAGGATGGGATATTGAAACCGGCAGGGTTTGCATTTGAATTTTTACAAAGATTATATCCGTACTATATAGGAAAAGGCAGTAATTACCTGATCACGACAGATCGGCATGATTCGTATGGAATTCTTTGCCACAACCAAAGAAAGTTGGGATATATTTATTATCTTACAAAAGAAGATGAATTGGAGAAAGAATCTCTCTGGAAATATTTTGAGGATCGGGATTCATTGGAACTTCATTTGGAATTGGATGATCTTCCGAACGGAAAGTATCAGATCAAGGCGTATCGGATCAATATACAAAATGGAAATCTAATGAATATATGGAAAGAAATGGATTACGAGAAAGAGTTGTCCAGAAATGACGTCAAATATTTCCGAAGAATGTGCGAACCGAAATTGTCGATCAGAAAACAGGAGGTAACTGACGGAAAGCTGAATCTGGATGTAAAGATGCAATATAATGAGATTGCATTTATAAGAGTGAGAAAGCTTGCTTGATTCGAAAACATGGAAAAGTGAAAATCGGAGAGATGAAAAACGGTACAGATTAGAAGTGCCGTTTTTTGTCACTATAAAATAGAGGTCAAAATTATATTATATAATGTTGACATAAATAAAAGAGATGTAAAAAGAATATAAAATTATGGTCATATTTGGAAGGAAATGTGTCATGGAAGCAAATGCAGGTCCTTTGACTAGTTGGTAAGATGTTATCAACATAAATCGTGAAGGGAGAAAAGAGTAATGAGTGAAAACACAGCAGGAACAATGACAGCAAAAGCAACAGCAGATGCGGCTCTTGATGTCAATAAAAAATTACCGATCCGAACAAAAATCGGATATAGTTTTGGAGAGATTGGTTCTCAGTGTTCTTGGACGCTGATCAGTTCCTATCTGACCGTATTTTATACAGATGTTGTCGGACTTACACCGGTTGTAATTTCTGCGATCATGCTGATCGCGCGTATTTGGGATGCGATCAATGATCCGATGTTTGGAGCAATCGCGGAGAACACAAAGACAAGATGGGGAAGATTCAGACCTTACATTTTATGGGGAGCACCGATTTTGGCGCTGTTTAACTGTTTGACATTTTTGAATCTGGATATTCCGAATGGATGGAAAGCAATCTGGTGTGGATTTACATACATCGGATGCGGTATGGCTTACACAGCGGTAAACATCTCTACACAGTGTTTTGCTAATGTTATGACTGCTTCCAATCAGGAGCGTGTATCTTTGAATGCATTTAAAGGAATCGGTTCCGGTCTGATCCAGATGGTGATCAGTGCGGTGACAATGCCGATGATCCTGCATTTTGGAAATGGTTCTGCTTCTTCCAGCAGAGGGTACTTCATGGCAGCGCTTGTATTTTCAATCGTGTGTGTGCCTTGCTTTTGGGTATGTTTTGCATCTGCAAAAGAGATCATCGGAAGAAAAGATGATGCGAAAAAAGAAACGATCGGAGATACGATGAGAAATCTGGTTGCTTCTTTTAAGTATACTTTCAAGGATCGTGACGCTGTATTTTTGATGTTAGCAATGCTTACATTCCTGACAGGTCTGTTTGGAAGAATCGGTATCATGGCATACTACTTCATTTATATCATGGGAAATCCGGTATTGATCGCAGGATTCGCAACCGCAATGTCATTTGGTATGTTGGTAGTCAACTTCTATGCACCATTGCTTCTGAATCGGATGAGCAAAAAGCATGTAGGTGCGATGGGATGTGTCGCACAGGCGCTTTGCTGTGTATTCTTCTATGTTATCGGACAGAACCAGTTGACAAATTTGGTTGTAATTTCCGGGTTCTTATATGGCGTAACAAATGTTGTATCGATCACATGCTTTACACTGAGTGCTGAGATCATTGATGATAGTTGGTTGAAGACCGGCGTTCGTTCAGATGGTGTAATTTCTTCTTGTATTTCTTTCTCAACAAAATTAGGAAATGCAATCGGAGGATCCGTAGGTATTTTGGCTCTTGGTGCAGTCGGATACGTTGCAAATGCTGAGAATTTAAGCGCAACAGTATTGACAAATATGAACAAAGTTATCAATTTCGCTCCGGCAGCGTTCTTTGTGGTAGCAGCTATTTTCTTCCTTTGCATCAGCATGACAAAAGCAAAGGCAAAAGCGAATGAAGAAAAAATTGCAGCTAAGATTGCAGCAGGAGAACTCCGCTAATAGAACCTTCTCAAAACTTCATAATACTTGTTTCGGGGATCGTCGGCGGACGATCCCTTTTGAGTTATAATCCGAATATTTTTGAGGGACAAGAAGAAAGATCGCTGTAAAAAATGTAAACACAGACAAAAGTTCGTTGTATATTTTGGCGGATAGAGCTATACTAGAAAAGCTTAGAAGGGGGAACATTTGTGATGAAAAAAAATACAACATTTTACAAAGAATTTTTTATGTTATATGTAGCGCTTGTATTACAGAATGTGGTAACGTTAAGCGTCAATCTGGCAGACAATATTATGCTGGGATCTTACAGTGAAACTGCGCTTGCCGGAGTGACCGCGGCAAATCAGATCCAGTTTGTTTATCAGCAGCTTTTGGGAGCGCTGGGAGAAGGTATGGTGATTTTGGGAAGCCAGTACTGGGGCAAGGGGCAGACAGGACCGATGAAGAAAATTGCGGCGATGATGATGCAGCATGGATTGGCTGTGATGGCGGTGTTATTTTTGGTGATCAGCCTGTTTCCGAAGTGGGCAATCGGCTTATTTACAACGGATGCTTCGATCATTTCAGAAGGCGCAGCTTATCTCGGAGTTATCCGGTTTACCTATCTGTTTTTCGCGATAACACAAATGCTTTTGGCGATGCTGCGCAGTATGCAAGTTGTGAGGATTGCGCTGTATTTGTCGGCAATGGCATTTTTTGTAAATTGCGGAATTAACTACATGCTGATCTTCGGAAATTTCGGAGCGCCGGAGATGGGAACGGTCGGAGCGGCAGTTGGAACATTGACTGCGCGGATTTTAGAAACAATAGTCTTGATCGTTTACATTGTGAAAACAGAAAGGAATCTTCGGATGAAAGTAAAAGATTTCTTCTGCTTCGATAAAATGCTCTGGAAAGATTATATTAAAGTGACGGTTCCGATTTTATTGACCAATGGACTATGGGGAATCAATACGGCAATGCAGACGGCGATTCTCGGACATATGACGGCAGCGGCAATCGCAGCAAATTCTGCGGCATCGAATTTGTTTTTACTTGTAAAATCCACGGCGGTGGGCGCTTCTTCCGCAGCGGGAGTTTTGATCGGGAAAGCGATCGGATATGGAGATATGGAACGAGTAAAAGAATATGCGAAGAGACTTCAGAAACTGTTCTTGGGAATCGGTATCTGTTCCGGAATTTTATTGTTCTTCCTACGGATTCCGGTGCTGTCATTGTACGATCTGCAACCGGAAACGAAGGCGATGGCAAATACATTTTTGATCATTTTGAGTGTGGTGGATATAGGAATGTCCTACCAGATGCCGACCAACACCGGGATCATCCGCGGCGGTGGAGATGCGATGTTTGTCGTGAAAATGGATCTGATCAGTATTTGGCTAATCGTACTTCCGCTTTCTTTCTTTATGGCATTTGTGGTAAAAGCATCTCCGGCAGTTGTGGTGTGCTGTTTGAATGCAGATCAGTTGTTTAAGTGTATTCCGGCATTTTTGCGGTGTAATTCATGGAAATGGATCCATCGATTGACGAGAGAGGGGTAGGAAGATTACATATTTTTCCGGTACCCCTCGGGTGTTATTCCCACTTCTTTTTTAAAAGTCTTTCCAAAATAACTTGGACTTTCAAAACCACACATTTTTCCGATTTCTAATACTTTTTTTTCGGGATGCAATGTAAGCAGATGGCGGGCATGACCAATGCGGATCTCCGTGAGATACTGCATGATCGTGATCCCCATCTTTTTTTTGAACTGCGCGGACATATAGTCAGGAGACAGATTGACGATGTGGGCGAGTTCTTCCAGTGTGACAGGTTTTGCAAAATTTCGTTCCAGATAAGAGGTCAGTGTATCGATCAATTCATTTCTTTCGGCATATTCGGCGGCCTGATTGCGGGTGATGCCTCGGGAAATGTCAAGCAGGAAGCCGTAACATTCTGTTGAGAGTTCAAGGGCATTTCGACAATCATGGTCGTTGTACAATGAAATAAGTTTTTTAATGTGATTGACAAATAATTTTCCGCTCTTGAATGAGTAAGCGCCGGAAGAATACATTTGCAGTGTTTTTAATAATTCATTACAAAGCGAGCCGTCAAAACCGAAGATATGCAGCATCCAATCTTCAGTGACAGGCTGATAAGAATGCGGATCATCCGGATAGATCAGAAAGCCTTGATTCGGGCGGATGAAAAAACGCTGTCGGTTCAGAATCAGTTCCCCCTGCCCTTGTACACAATAAAACCATTGAAAATAAGGGACGCCGTCCGGGCGTTTAACAGGCGGCTGTAAATGGCTGACGCCGAAAAGCCGCAAGGCGATCGGAAGTGATTCTGTGAGATCGGTAGAGTGAAATGGGTAGATCATAAGTCATATATCCTTTGCAAATAGTGTCAATCAAAGTAAATCCAAATCGATCAGGTAAGCATTCCGAGATAATTCATGATCATCAGAGAGAGATTAAGGTTCATAAATTCTTCTCCGTCCGAAAGGGTGCATCCTGTAATTTCACGGATCTTACCAAGACGATAGAGCAGCGTATTTTTATGGACGTGCAGATTTTCCGCAACGAGAGAAGACTGCCCGGGGTGGATCAAATATTCTTTTAGTGTCGTGATCAATTCTGTTTCTCGCTTTTGATCATATAAATAAAGTTTCATTAATCCGGGATGAATTAAAAAGCGGATCTCGGAGTCTTCTTTTTCAAATGTTTCCAACATACGATAAACATAATAATCACTGTAATAACAGAGTGCGTCCGGAACATTGAGTCGGTTGGCGATCCGAACAGAGTCAACAGCCTGACGATAAAAGCGGGCAGTATCTTCCAGATATTGAAAAAAGTTACTGATTCCGGCTTTCAAATGATTTGCCGAGAGGTATTCTTCCAAACGAGCAAGTTCATATTTGTTCAAATTTTGATCCATATCCTGTGTGATCAAAAGGACGATCGTCTCTTCAAAGATGACATAAATACTTTCCGGCAGAAGTTGTTTTACTCGCTCCAATATGATCTCTTGCCGGAGGGAAGGAAGTCCGACGCCGGCAGGCGGAATGGCAATAATATAAAAAGTTTCTTTCAGACGGACGCCGAGCTGTTCCAAACGCTGACGGATATTATTGACATTGGAGTTGTGAAGTAAATCCGCAAGAAAGTAGGAATACATCATACCTTTGTTGCGCGTATATGCCGAGTCTTTCTGTAATTCCAGCGAAACAAGATTGGAAAATCGATGAAAAAAATCCGAATCGTAATCGTGAAATTTTTGTTCGGATTCCAACATCATAATGTGTGCGACTTCGATGCCTTGGATCTTGACCGCATCGACGAGCATTCCTTTGCCGACTAAGTCGTTGACATAATAGTAGGCAGTGTCTAAACGGCGGACTTTTTCATCAAGACGGTTGGCTCGGATAGACGCGATCCCGGAAGCGCTGATGTAACCGCTTCGGCTTTCTTCCCGGAAAAATTCACTGTCCGGTACCAGTCCTTCGGGAATGGAAAGATATTTATTTTGGAGGTCTACAACGTAGATCGGGTTGCCGAAAATATGAGTGGCGGTATCGATCAGATATTGCAGTCCATTACCGGAAAATAAAGCATTGACGAGCAGATGCATACCGACGGTGATCTGCTGCAATTCCGTAAGATGTTCCATTGTCAGATTGAATAATTTTTCCCGGGAAATCTCATTGCCAAAGTAGAGAAGGGAAAAAGATCCGGTTTTATATGGAGAAAAATCGATTGGCTCTCCACAACAAAATAAGGTAAAACAATCGGAAATGGAAGGATCGGGAAGGCTGTCCGGTGTTGTCAGATACAAAGTCGATGGTTCAAAGACAGACTGATCTTTTTCCAATATCCGTATAGAAAGCAGATCCTGCGACTGATCCTGCCATCCGAAGAGTTGTGGAGAGCATCCGTTTTCCTTTAATTTATCTAATAAAATATGTAATTCCATAGCAAACTCCTGTATTGTGCAGACACACAAAAAAACAAATAACAATGGGGTGTTTCTCGGACAATAATCCAATGATTCTGATGCTTATATTATATATAATGAGCGTACAAAGGTAAAGTACAAAAAAAGAAAGGAAGAAAAAAATGAACCGTACAACATTAGGGAAGTATCAGAGAAGTGTTTCAATTATCGGTGTCGGCTGTACTCCGTTTATGTATACCGTAGACAATCCGGAGACAAACGGACTGACAGAAGGAGAACTGTTTGGTTATGCAGCGCTGAAAGCAATGGAAGATGCAGGCGTAAATCCGCAGGATGTAGATTTCTATTTCCATGGACAGGCAAGCCCGTTAAATGGCTCTAACTATTTGACTCCAAACATTCAGATCGGAAACTGGTTTGGAATGAAAGGAAAAGGTTCTATCCATCATTCAGAGGCATGCTGTACCGGTTATCTTGCGATCGAGCAGGCAGTGAATGCAGTTGCGTCCGGAAAATATAACTGTGTTCTGACAGGATGTGTAGAGTTCGGTGACAGTATTCCGGCTCCGGCTACAAGTGTGGAAGCGCCGAAGCATCCGTATAAACGTGAAAAAATGACAATGGATAAATTCCTTGCAACAACCTCCTGGCTTTATGACCGTGCTTACGCAAGAAGTCTGATGGCTCCGATGGAATTGATCTATGATGATGCGGCTGAAGATTATGTGCGTACTCGTGGAATTACAGCACAGCAGATGGACGATACATTAAACTGGATGGCGATCAATAACCGTCGTAATGCGGCAAAAAATCCACTGGCGTTGGAGAGAACCGAATTTGAAGACATTGCAAAAGAAAAAGGATTTGACAATGTAATGGATTACATGAGATCTCCTTACAATCCAAAGATGGGGGATTTCCTGCGTATGGAAGGTGTTGAACGGAAATGTGACGGTGCGGCAGCAGCAATCGTATGTGCGACAGAAATGATCCCGGAGATCGCAAAGAATCTGAAACACAGACCGATCGAAGTACTTGGAGTAGGAAGCGCGGCATGTGAGTCCACAACACCACACTTCGAACTTCGTGCAACAGAAGAAGCAGTACGTCAGGTTTATGAGATGACAGGGGTACAGCCGGAAGAGCTGGATTTGTTCTTTGCAAATGACTTTATCATCACTTCTCATCTTTGCGCGGCAGAGATTGCAGGATACCTTCCGTATGGAGAAGGATGGAAATATATCTGCGAAGGTCGTACGGCATATGACGGAGATAAGCCAATCAATACAAACGGCGGAAGAACTTCTTTCGGTCACGCACATGCAGCGTCCGGTATGGCAGATGTGTATGAAGCATGTATGCAGATGCGTGGAGAATGTGGCGAGCGTCAGGTGAAAAAACTGCCAAAGACAACAATGCTTCGTGGATACGGCGGAGCTCAGAACGTAGCAGCAGTACTTCTTCGTACGATTGAGGAATAGGAGGACGAATACGATGAGCGTTAAATTGGAAAAAGTAGTAGAAAAATTTTACGAAGGTCTGGAAGAAGGAAAATTCCTTGGACGTAAATGTACCGAATGTGGAGCAGTGGAATTTCCACCGGTTTATGCATGTAACACATGCGGATGTATGGATATGGAATGGGTAGAGATCAGCGGAAAAGCGGTTATGAAATCAATCGTTATGCCGGCTGCATTGTCTTCCAAACCGGAATACAGTCAGATGGGACAAATCGCATATGGAGAAGTACAGATTGAAGAAGGCGCAAGTTTCAATGCGGTTGTAAAAGGAATCAATAAGAAAAAAAGAAAAGAATTGTTGGATAAACTTCCGGTACCGGTACATGCAGAGATTTTCCAGAGAGACGGATACAAAACCGTTGTATTTGCACTGGATGAAGAATAAGAAGAAAAAAGGAGAGTAAGATCATGGATAGAAAAGAATTAGAAGCAAAAATTATTGAATTGGTAGCAATGTCTTATAACAAAGATGAGAGCGAATTGAGCGTTGATACAAAATTTAAAGAAGAACTGGGCGGAGCCTCTCTTTTGATGGTAGGTCTTGTTTCTGAGATTGAAAATGAATTGGACGTATTGATCCAGCTTCAGGTTGCAGCAGCATGTGAGACGATCGGAGAACTGGTTGACAAAGTTGAGGAGCAGATGTAAATGAGTATTTTAGATCAGATTTACGAGAAAGCAAAGCTGAATCCACAGCGTGTTGCCTTTCCGGAAGCCGATAACGAAAAGATGATGCAGGCTGCCTATGAGACAGGAAAAGACGGCTATATCATCCCGATCCTTGTCGGGGATGCAGAGGCATTGAAAGCGTTGAGCGAGGAACGTGGATACGACAGTTCTGTATTCCGCTTTGTGGATATTCAGGATGAAGAATATAAAAATAAATTAATCGGTATGTATGTAGCGCAGCCGGGAAGATTTTTGAAAGAAAAAGCGCTTGCACGTCGTATGCAGGATCCTCTTTATTATGCGATGGTCATGCAGGCAGTAGAAGAGGCAGAAGTTACATTTGCCGGAATCAATAATACAACAGGTGACGTTCTTCTGGCAGGGCAGATGATCATTGGTATGCAGCCGGGGATCAGCACGATTTCCAGTATCGGACTTTGTGATATTCCGGGATTTGAAGGCAGTGAGGGAAGCCTGCTTGCAGTAGGAGACAGTGCGGTATGTACGAATCCGAATGCGGAACAACTGGCAAGCATTGCGATTTCCGCATGTGATACGGTCAAGGCATTGCTTGACTGGGAGCCACGCTGTGCAATGGTAAGCTATTCTACATTAGGAAGCGGTCAGGGGGAATTGATCGATAAGGTAGTAGAAGCAGTGAAGATCGCACAGGAACAGCGTCCGGATCTGGCAATCGATGGAGAATTTCAGTTTGATGCAGCGATTTCTCCGGCAGTTGCAGAAAAGAAAGTAACACGGAAAAGCAAAGTTGCGGGAAAAGCCAATGTTGTGATCTGGCCGGATCTGAATGTGGGAAATGTAGGCGTAAAATTAATCCAGCAGTTTGGACATGCCAATGCGTATGGCCCGATGCTTCAGGGATTCAACAAAGTCGTTTGTGACTGTTCCAGAGGGGCTCCGGTTTCCGAAATTAAAGGAAATATTGTGATCAGCGCAGTCCGTGCAGCAGGAATGCGTTAAGGAAGGAAAAGGTAAGATGAAGAATTATAAAGTGTTGACACTCAATCCGGGTTCTACATCAACAAAAATCGCATTGTTTGAAGGGGAAGAGTGTTTATATTCGAAAAACGTATCCCATGATGCGGGAGAACTGGAAAAGTTCGCTTCCCTTAGTGAGCAGCTTCCGTATCGTCGTGATATGATTTTATCGTTGTTAAAAGAGGCAAATGTATCTTTGGAAGATGTCGATGTATTTGTAGGACGCGGCGGCGGTCTTCTGGCAATGGAAGGCGGTACATATGAAGTGACAGATCTGATGTTGGATCATGCAAAAAATTGTGCCAACGGCGTCATCCATCCGGCAAGTCTCGGACCGCAGCTTGCAAGAGAATTTGCGGAGCAGTACGGCGCAAAAGCGATGGTTGTCAATCCACCGGATGTAGACGAATTGCAGGACCTTGCACGAATGACCGGAATCAAAGGCGTAAACCGTGTGATCCACCTTCATGCATTGAATTTGAAAGAAACGGCGATCCGTCACAGTAAAAATGTGATGCAGAAAAAATATGAAGACTGCAATTATGTTGTTTGTCATATCGGCGGCGGAATCTCTGTTTCCGCACATCGTCAGGGAAAAATGGTAGACGGTTATGATATTGTAGGCGGGGAAGGACCGATGGCTCCGACACGCTGCGGAAGCATTTCCGTTGCAGATCTGCTTCAGTATATGAAGAAAGAAAATCTGGAAATTGCCGACGTAAAGAAACTTTGCACAAGAACAGGCGGATTTGTAAGTCATACCGGTATTTCGGATGCATTGGAGCTTACAAAACGCGCGCAGGCCGGCGATAAAAATGCAGAAATGCTTTGGAACACGATGATCTATCAGATTGAAAAATGTATCGGTTCTATGGCGGCTGTCCTTCACGGAAAGGTAGACGGAATCCTGCTTGGCGGTGGAATGGTGTACAACGAAGATCTTGTACGTCAGATTACAGAAAGCTGTTCTTTTATTGCTCCGGTTTATGCGTATCCGGGAGAATTTGAGATGGAAGCAATGGCAGCAGGCGCGATCCGTGTATTGAATGGAGAAGAAGAACTCAAAGAATATACAGGAAAGCTTGTTTGGGATGGATTCCCTTGGCAGGAATAATTTTGTCGGAAAATTTGTTGTCAGGAGTAAGGGAATGGATGAAAAAAAGATAAAACGAGTCAACATGCTGACTTTGGCATTCGGAATCGCATTTATGCCGCCGATCTGGGCTGTGCTCTCTCCGTATCTCGGTGTGAGCACAGGCGCGGTGGCGCTGATCTGTGCAGGACTTTATGTGGCAAATGGCAATCAGAAAAAAGATGCGTTTAAGATCACAGTTGGATTTCTTTGCGGAGATTTGTGGGCGGTACTCGCAATCTGGATCATGGAGACACTTTCGATCAACCCAAATGTGGAATTGTACTGTGTTTTATTCGTGCTTGGCGGTCTGGCGGTACTGATCGGAGAAAGTCTTCCGAAGTGGATTTTTGTGCCGTCATGGCTCTGCGGTTGGGCGATCGGTCTTACGATCATGGGACCGTTATCGGTTGCAGAACTCGGTTCGCTTCCGATTCAGATCGGTGTGGCAATGATCGTCGGAATCGTGTATGTAGGAATCGGTGTGGATGCTTTGCAAAAATGGCTTGTGAAAAAGATTCTCCGCGAATCGAAATAAAAGAACTTTTACCGGAAAATAACGGGATTGTTATATGAATATAATAATCCTTAGATTGAAGAACCGGGGAAGTGCGTTATAATAAAAATATAGCGGTGGACAAGTGAGTGGGAAAAACTGCTCCTTGTCCTTTTTTTGAAGAGAAAAGGAGGAGCAGGTCATGCATTTGAGTACAGAACAAAAAGAACGGGTAGAACAGTTACTCTCTCAGATGACTTTAGAGGAAAAAATCGGGCAAATGAACTTGGAATCCCCATCGATTGTCGGAGGATTTGACGTGCCGTTTGAGGAATTGATCGAGATGATGACAGACGGAAGATTGTCAAAAGAAGAATTTCAGAAAATTATGTCGACAGCAGAACGGGATTATCACGAGGAAGAGATTCGTGACGGACTTGTAGGCGCGATGATGGCAGACGATCCGCGGAAGAATAATGAATTACAGAAAATCGCAGTAGAAGAAAGTCGGCTTGGAATCCCGATGCTGACGGGATTTGATGTGATCCATGGACTTCGTACCGTATATCCGATCGCCATTGCGGAGGCGGGAACATTTGAACCGGAGCTGTTTGAGCGGACAGCGAAGATGGCTGCACGGGAGTCGAGAGCACATGGAATCAACTGGAACTTCGCACCGATGATCGATGTGGCAAGAGATTCTAGATGGGGACGTGTGTCAGAAGGTCCGGGAGAAGATCCGTATCTTGCGAGCGCATTTGCACGGGCGAAAATCCGCGGATTGCAGAACGATACATCGGATGTGGCAAACTATGTGGCAGCATGTTTGAAACATTATGTGGCATATGGCGCATGTGAGTCCGGAAGAGATTATAATACGACAAGTATGTCTGTTTCCCAGCTTCACAATGTGTATCTGCCGACATTTAAGGCTGCAGTGGAAGAAGGCGCGGCAACGGCAATGGCAGCGTTCAATGATCTGAATGGTGTTCCGTGTACAGTCAATTCCTATACACTTCGTACTATTTTAAAGGATCTGTATGGTCTGCCGGGATTTGTAGTCAGTGATGCAAACGGAATCAAAGAATGTGTGGCACATGGAATCGCCGAAGATGAAGCAGATGCCGGATGTCAGGCAGTGAATGCAGGACTGGATATGGATATGGGAACCCATATTTATAAAGAACATTTGAAAGCAGCAGTAGAAGACGGACGAGTTTCTATGGAAGTATTGGATGAAGCAGTGCGCCGTATCCTATCTGTAAAAATGTGGCTTGGTCTGTTTGAAAATCCATATGTGCCGGAGGATGTGATTGCACAGTATGAACAGAGCGGACTTCAGAAAGCTGATGTAGAGACCGCACGGGAAGCTGCAGAGAAATCCATCGTCCTCTTGAAAAATGACGAGCAGATCCTTCCGCTTTCTAAAGCGCAGAAGATCAGTCTGGTCGGCACACTTGCGGCAGATGCAAAAGAAGTCTGCGGCGCATGGGCAATGAGTTGGAAAGAGGAAGATTGTGTATCTGTTCTCGATGGTTTGAAAGAAAACGGCGCGCAAGTTTCGTATTATCCTTGCGGCGGACCGGAAGGGGAATTGAATGAAGAGGAAATCCGTCAGGCATGTGAAGACGGAGATGTGATCGTAGCCGTAGTCGGAGAACTTTGCAGTATGAGTGGAGAGGCTTCGTCTAAAGCAGATATTACATTGCCGGGAAAACAGCGGGAAATGCTTTCGAAACTTCTGGAATCCGGAAAACCGGTTGTAACGGTACTGATGAATGGTCGTCCGCTGGCTCTTGGTTGGGAAGCAGAACATCTTCCGGTTATCGTAGAGGCTTGGCATCTTGGAATCGAAATGGGAAATGCGGTGGCAAAGGTATTGCTTGGCGACGTTAATCCGAGCGGAAAACTGGCGTCTTCCTTTCCATCCGTGAGCGGACAGTGTCCGATGTATTATAATCATCCGAGTACAGGACGTCCGGGAAGCAACAGTAAGTTTACGTCCCGTTATCTGGATGCGCCGTTTGAGGCATTGTATCCGTTTGGTTACGGATTGAGTTACACCACATTTGCGTATGACGGACTTGAGGTGGAAGAACTGGATGAAGAGCTGAAAGTTACCGTTTCCGTAAAAAACACCGGAGACAGAATCGGTACAGAGACCGTACAGCTTTATATGCAGGATGTGACGGCAAGTCTGGTGCGCCCGGTAAAAGAATTGCGTGATTTTGCAAAAGTAGAATTAGCTCTGAATGAAGAAAAATGTGTGGAATTGACATTGAAAAAAGCAGAGATGGGATTCTACGACAATCAGGGACAGTATGTGAAAGAAGACGGATTGTTCCGAATCTATGTCGGAGGAAATTCCAAAGATTGTCTGTGTAAGGAAATCAGAATTCAGTTTTAAAATAAACTTTTTAACAAGGCTGTGCGAATTTTGCACAGCCTTGTTGCGTTTCAGTTTTGGGATTTTTCGTTGCCATGCATGCGATAAAACAGTCCTGTGGACTGTTTTTAGTAAAAAGCATTGGCGGGGGATTTGCGGAACATTTCCGGGGTTATTCCGATTTTACGCTTAAAGATCTTTCCAAAATAGCTGGGGCTTTGAAATCCGCATAAGCGTGCAATTTCTAATACTTTCAGATCAGGATGAGTCAGGAGCAGCGACCGTGCATGACTTAAGCGAATACCAAGGATAAAGTCGGATAAAGTTTGCTGCATCGTCTGCTTGAACAGTGTGCAGAGGTATTCCCGGGAAAGAGCGACAAGAGCGGCAAGATGATCTAAGGACAGATCTTCTGCATAATGGTCTTCAATATAAGCGATAACGGCAGTGATCCGTTCATTTGAATCGGCGGCGGCAGTCGGATGGATCCGAGAGACAGAGGGATAGAGATCCAGAAGAAAGTTATAACATTCTCTGGAAAGTTCCAGCGATTTTCGCGGCAGATCACGAAGATAGACTTGGCAAAGCGTCTGCAAGTGTTGTTCAAATATTTCCGGTACGGAAAGATAGTAAACGCCTGTTTCATACATTTGAAGAGCGTGGAGTATTTCTTTACAGGAAGCCCCCCCGAAACCGATAAAATGAACCATCCAGTCCTCGGAAATCGGTTGATAGATATGTGAAATCTGCGGATAGATCAGAAGTCCCTGCCCTTTTGAAATGATGGAACGCTGTCCGTTTACAATAAATTCTCCTTGTCCCTTGATACAGTAGAACCATTGATAAAAAGGCATTCCATGCGGACGGATGATGGGCTCTTGATGATGATTGATCCCGATCAATTCCAACTGTAAAGGAAGGGGCGTACGAGGAGACTGAATTTGATACATCATAATTGTCAAAACCTCCCGGTGAGATGATAAAATTTACAATCTTAATATTGTTATATAAATATTATAATATTAAGATTGTAATGTGTTGTCAAGAATCCGTATAATGAAAGCAGAAAGAAATTGAGTGCTATCAGAAAAAGGAGGATTTAACAATGGGTGACGCAGGAAAAACAAACAGTTTGATTCCGGAAATCCGAAATGACAAAGGGATTCCTACATTATATGTAAAAGGGGAACCGTTTTTCGCTTTGAGCGGAGAGATCCACAATTCCAGTGCAAGCAGCTTGGAATATATGGAAGAGCATGTGTGGAAACAGATTGAGGGAATGCATTTGAATGCATTGATCGTACCGCTTTACTGGGAGACGATCGAGCCGGAGGAAGGAAAATTTGATTTTACACTTCCGGATGGTCTGATCGCACAGGCAAGAGAGCATGGAATGCATCTGACATTTTTGTGGTTCGGACTTTGGAAAAATGCAGAGTCGTTCTATGTGCCGGGATGGATGAAACGAGATTCCGAAACGTATTGGAGAGTTGAAAATGTGATGGGAGAGAAGATCAATACAATCTCTCCGCTTTGTGAAAAAGCAGTAGAAAAAGATGCGCATGCATTTTCTACATTGATGGAACATATCCGAGAAGTTGATGAGGAAGAATCGACCGTTATCGTGATGCAGGTGGAAAATGAAATCGGACTTTTGAATACTGCTCGTGATTACAGTGCTCTGGCAAATGAAAAATTTGCGGAGGATGTGCCGGAAGAAATTGCAAAATTGTACAACGTGAGCGGCGATTGGAAATCTGCATTTGCAGAAAATGCGGAAGAGTATTTTATGGCATATTATTTCGCAAAGGCGGTAGAAAAGATTACAAGTGCAGGACGAGAGAAATATCCATTGCCATGTTATGCAAATGCGTGGCTGCGGCAGTATCCGTGGTATGCAGGATCTTATCCGTCAGGCGGACCGGTGCGTGAAGTACATAAAATATGGAAACAAATGGCGCCGTCACTTTTTACATTAGCGCCGGATATTTATGTACCGTACGTTGCAAATGTATTAGATGAATACGGTTATGAAGGAAATCCGTTGTTCGTACCGGAAGTACGAAAAGATGCAGTAACGGCATCTTATGCATTGTACGCATTCGGAAAACAGAATGCAATTTGTTATGCTCCGTTTGGTATTGAAGAACTTTCTCTGTCACCGGAAGAAGTGGATCGTCCTCCGATGGAAGTAATGATCGCGTTAAATATCGATCCGTCCGCTTTTGAAATCCAAGGAAGCAAAGAATATTTAAGCAGAACGTATGAGTTGATCGATGAAATGAAACCACTTTATCTGGAATATCGTGGAACGGAACAGTTAAAATCTTATGTGAAAAAATCAGATACAGATTTCGGAACGTATCTGCAATTTAAAAATTATGATATTGCAGTATCTTATGCGCCGAAGATGCCGGCAAAACCATTGGCATCCGGAATGATCTATGAACTTTCCGAAGATAAATTCCTGATCGTCGGAATGAACAGTTCTTTTACATTCCGTGCAAAAGAAGGAGAAGGAAAGAAAGTGAATTTTGTTCGTGCGGAAGAAGGCGAGATTCGCAACGGCAAATGGATCCCGGGACGGATTTTGAACGGAGACGAGCAGATGAGTATCCGATGCGGCGACATGATCGGATGTCTGTATGTAGAGTTATATAAGTATTGATTCGTATGTTGAGATCGTGCGAGGTTAAAATCAAACTAGTGATTTTGACCTCGCCTTTTTTAAGGAAAAAGAAAAAGGAAGAAGCAGGTCATTTTTAGCCCAGGAAAGACAGCAAAAAATGGGAAGTTGTATCACTGCGCTTGATTTATAATAGAATCAACGAAATGAATAGAGAGATGTAAAAAGAAAGGAACGAAAACAATGAAAATTTTAGGTTTATCATTTGGAAAGAAAAATGCAAACTGTGATATTCTGGCAAAAGAAGCACTGTATGGAGCAAGGGCGGCATATCCGGACGCAGAGATCAAATTCATCAACACACAGCGTTTGAATATCGGTCGTTGTATCGGATGCGGAGCATGTTCTACGGCTCTGGAAAAGGGAAAAGACAATGAATGTATCATCAAAGATGACTTTCAGATGTTGGAGAACGAAGTACGAGCAGCAGATGCGATTATCGTGGCAGCTCCGGTTTATGTGCTTCAGCCGGTAGGACAGCTGAAAGATTTCGTAGACCGTTTTTCATGCCGTCACGATGTATCTGCGATCAACTGGGTGCTGGATAAGAGAAGAAGCGGCGAGATGCCGGGAGATCCGGATGAATTCCCACAGGAGCGTTTGAGAAGACGTACGGTATCTTATATTTCTGTTGGCGGAGCAAGCACGAAAAACTGGGTTTCCATGGGAACAGCCGGATTACATTTGTTTGGAATGTCTGCAATGATGCAGGTTGTTGCAAATTACAACGCTTATAGTATGGGAACGATCGGAAATCCATATCTGGATGAAGAATTGATCGACCAGATGCATGAAATCGGAAAACGTACTGCTAAAGCATTTGAGATGGATCCGAAAGATGTAGAATTTTACGGACCGCAAGGAAACGGAACATGTCCGGTCTGCCATCAGGACCTTCTGACAGTGAATGGAACAACAACAGTAGAATGTCCGATCTGTGGAATCGAAGGAAAGATTGCGATCAACGGAGACAAGCTGGAAGTAACATTTTCTGAGGAACAGCAGGCAAGAGCAAGAGGAACATTTAAAGGACTTCGCGAGCATACAATTGAGATTCAGGGATTTGGTGCAATCTGCGGACCGAAGATCATGGCAAACAAAGAATTGCTGGATGAAAAGATGGATCGCATCAAAAATTTTGAGAAATATATCGAGGCATAATGATGGTATTGGTGATCACAGATAACAGAGTAAAAGACCGGGACGCCTATCTTCCGCTTGCAAAAGCATTCGCCGCGGACGGTGCAAACGATAAAGGATGTCATGAGATGAACGTATATGTGGATCCGGAAGTGGAGAACCGCGTCGTATTCGTATCGAAATGGGATGCAAAAGAAGATTTTCTTGCACATGTGCAGGGAGAGTCCTTTGCAAAACATATCCCGGGAATGGCGCCGTATTATGAATCCGGAACGGATACGTTTCTGGAACTGGCGGAATAAGGAATCTAAGGTAGCACGTATATTAACAGAAAAACACCTGCCCAGACAGATGGTTTCAATTTCCTCTGTCCGGTCAGGTGTTTTTATCCTACCAGCTTACAAAGAATAAATTATTTCCTACATTAACGCCCGGTCGGTCGGTCGCACCGG
>UMGN01009073.1_pt1 | contig 22003 bp, 10 predicted proteins | sample 1965281 | NCBI WGS metagenome assembly UMGN01 (sample SAMEA4836073, study PRJEB28245) | human gut metagenome | biome: gut microbiome; material: fecal sample | place: Denmark | collected 2008 | reverse complement strand
CCAAGCACCTCAGTACGAATTTCTTCCAGCCATCTGATGATTCCAGGACGGAAATCGCCATCATCCCCCACACACAGGATAGGTTCCAAGCCGCGCCACAACGCTTTGCTTGCATCATGGGTAACGGGCATATGCGGAGGAGTGGGAAGCCCCAGCTTCTTCTGCTGCGGAATGCTCCTCCTCCATGCAGTCATCTTTTCAAAACCATCGGTGTTGTATAGGGTTACGGCATCCCCATAACAGTTCACGACACCGATAACCCTTGTGCGCTCTTCATTCGGTACCAATCGAATACGACGCGACTGCCAAGTCATTGCCTGAACAGGACCGGCAAAGCTGCTTTGATCATCCATGTCCGCAGAAGGAACCTCGTCCCTCTCCCATACCGGAATATCGTTCACATTGCCAAACAAACGATAATATTCCAAGTCATAGCGGTCGTCATACAGGACCCAATTGAGCATCAACGTCTCGAAGAGGTTCGCCCCCTCCGCATACACACCGCCGATACCGCCAAGCCAACCGGTACCCAGGAAGCCCTTGAGAGGGTATATCTTCCCCTTATTAATATGGGTGTTTCCCTTCACCGGAGTCTTAATGCCCGCCGTATCAAACGACTGCAAAAACACCAGCCACCGTGCAGCCTCCGGCAGAGAAAGCGTGTCCGTAGTCCCCAAACCACGCATCGCAAACAGATATTTTTCGGGCTTAGGCATGTCCGCAATCATTTCGGAAACGGGATCATATTCTTTCTGCCCAACATATTCCAGTTCAGGAACCTGGAAGAAAGGCCTGTCCCCGAACAGGAAGAATCTATCTTTCCATTCGTTGAAATAGCCATCCAAGATATCCATATCGAAGTGCCCCGCGAGGAACACATCCGCCCACATATCCCGCATCTGTTCCTCGCTGGGATCTTCAACGCAATATGCGCGATACAGGATGCCAAGTGCTAACCGAAGCATAGTCATCGCCTGCTGAGGAATATCGCCTCGTATTCCCTTAATCTTCTGAGCATCCTCAAAAAGCTGCCGGAGCGACACTTCATCAGGATGCCCATCTACATAGGAAACCGGAATCCACCTATCATCGAGCAATGAGAAGTTTCCGTCCATTCCCCCGTCTCCTTTACATATCAGCCTTGATCGCAGGTTCTTTTTAGAGCATATACTCAGAATCTACAAATGTCAACATAAAAGATTTTGTTTTTGTATTTTCCAAAGATGCAACGAGAAAGCACAAAATAGGCAATCCCGTTGATCCAACCCCGCAGATGCGGGGAACACTACGAATCCCAAGTCTTTTATGGGATCATCCCCAAATGAGGACATTTCAATTATCCTCTTTCTTCGCATATGTCAATCCACCACCACGCGAATACGAAATCGTATACCCGCACAACTCATCTGAGGACAAGTGCTTTTCCACATCCTCATGAAGGAACAAAGCAAGCTTTCCCGCAAGCCAAGGCGATTCCTGCCAATACACAGCCTCAGTCTCGCAGCCTTTCTCCAGAGCAGCAATCAACGTATCAATTCGCCCGTGCGCACACAACGCCACAGGCAATCTCACGGAGCATTGTGCTGCAACCTTAGCCACATCATCACAAGGAACTGTATCGACAGGAATAACTGCTCCTCGTTCTATGCCGTTACGCTTATCACCGATCCAAGGCAGCAAACACGCCTCACCATCACGCTTGCAGAGCAATATCACTTCCACAGTATCCTGCGTATCTCTTACGGCACGTTGTCCCTTGTCATCATCAGCCTCATCGATCTGAGGAGAAAACCAGTCCACCAGCGAGCGTTTCCGATTCATGACAGCTACCGATTGAATGAGATAGCTGTGAGCATCTGCTCTCTTCTTCTCCTGCTTGTTCACTCGCTCCTCGCAGCCTTTGTCATATTGCATATTCCACGCCGTAGGCACGAGACTCCGAGCGTCATCGCCGTATGCATTCCTTACGGTACGAGCTATGTCCTTCGGCAAACATTGCGTGCAGAAAGCGGAAGAACCAGTCAATTCTAGAACCGCAAGCGATTCCATCAGAGAAGCCACGTCATATACCGCATCCACCCCCTTAGCGAACTCGGGACCATTGTCATTCCAGAATGCAATGCCTCGGATATAGCACGCCGCTCCCCGCAAGAGACTTGGACGGTCGAACTCGTTGTCACCACGCCTGTGACGATGTACCCTTCCAAGACGCTGCATAATTAAATCAACCGGCGCGATATCCGTCACCAGCGCGTCGAAATCAATGTCCAACGACTGTTCCAGCACTTGTGTCCCAACTACGATCATGCGCTGAGGACGCCCGCCATTCCCCACAGTGCTATCCGGCCCTAGCAGCTGACGCAGTTCGGCTTCATTGGACATACGGTCAATATCCATGAACCGCGAATGCGTCAGCTTCACATACTCACTACCGAAATAATCACCTAGCAGTTTCGCCGCATGTTGCGCCCTACCGACCGTATCGCAAATCACTCCCACACAACCGCCATTTTCAAGCAGACGATCAAGTAAGCTAATCAGCGCTTCATCGCTGTCATCAACGATCTGGCAACGCACGTTCATTGATCTGCCAGAGGGTTTCACATCCATGTGTTTGATTTCAGTATCAGAAGTATATGTCAACACCGGATACGCAGACGAGACATTGCGGGCAGATGAATTTTCCTTTTCTTGAACCAATTTAGGTGCGTTGACGCATACCTTCTCAGTCTTCGCCGCAAGCTGCCTTCTTTTGAGTTCCCGAATTCCTCCATGCTTTGCTTCCGACGGAAGCTCAAGCTTGCTGTTCTTCCATCCTTTCAAGTATGCCTCCGCCATTTCCTCACGCTGGCTCTCCGGCAATGTTGCAGATAACAAAATGACCGGAGTTCGGGTACTACCAAGCCATTCCAGTGCCATCTTGAGATACTCGCGCATATATGCATCGTAAGCATGGCATTCATCTACGATGACAACCTTGTTTGCCATCGCAAGTTGACGCAGCACCACATGCTTCATTTGCAGAGCGCCCATCAACACTTGATCGACTGTGCACACAAGAAAATTAGCGAGCGCTCCTTTCTTGCGCCCCCATAGCCAATCGGAGATAACGGTTTCAGGAGGAATCTCACCATGTTTCCTTGAGTAAGGTTCATCGGTATCATCCTGACTGAGCGAAGAGAAATGTCGACATGAAGCTGCGATAATGCCTTGGAAATCGTCATTAAGTTTCGCTTTGCCGTGTGCCAACCAAACCGTTTTCTCATCCGTAGAATCACGGGACGGCAAAGCATCCAGCCACCGATGCACTCGTGAGAACATGGCATCCGTGGTAGCCATCGTCGGCAACGCTACGCATATGCCGCCTCTGCCTGTACGCTGCGCTAGGATTTCTGCAGCGGCGAGGGCGGCCTCAGTCTTCCCTTCGCCCATGGGCGCTTCGATTATCAGCAATCCTGGAGTATCCGTATTACGAGCAACACGAACGGCTTGTTCTTGAACAGGACGCGGATGCGCCCCTTCGGGCAGTCTGAATCTAGTCGAGAAAAGATCTTGGCAGGATGACGGTATATCTGCCGGCTCCCACGCATGAGGCAATTGCACACACGCCCATGCGCGTTCTGCTCTTCTTTTCAGCCCTGACCATGACTGAATATCATCGTATTCTCGCTCCGTCATGCCGAATGACTCCTCATCTTCCCACAGAGGATGCACTCGCACTAGGGGGAACATATCAGCATCACTGTCACTGGCAATCCAATCGGCCATAATGACCAAGCCTGTTGCAAGAACAGCGGACTGAGCGCTGAATCTCTTCTTAGAGAGCAATTCCCACTCTTCATCCCCCATGCCAACGGTTCCGGCAATGAATTCTATAAGCTCATTCTGAGTTGTCTTCCATACTTCTGAGTCCAGACCGGATTCCGTTTTCCCCAATCTCGCGCTTTCAAGCTTGCTTTTATCCGGCGGAGTTCCGTGATGGCCTCCCACAACGCAAGCGTATTGCCTCGACTCTCTTCCACCCCATTTATGAACCAGCGAAAAATACCTTTCGAGAATGACCTGCCCGGCAATAGGATGAGTGGGATGACTGGTGTCCCTAAGTCCCGCAATCATAGGAAGCCCTGCTTGCTCCGGCTTCCAGACAAGGCTTTCCGCATCGGGACCGAATGAAATGGGTTTCGCCTGAAAACACAGGCGTCGCCTTGCCGATGTCATGCACACCGGCAAGGAAAATCATTAGTTTTCTTGCTAAATCGTCATCATTACCAAGGTCACGGGATATTATTGATTTCGTTCCATAAGGAACCCAAGTGTCCCAAATTCTCGCTGCCATCGCAGCCGAATCCGCCATGTGGACATATAGGGGCAACCATTCAGTATCATCCACTCGATTTGTTTTGCCCCAAAGCGATTTTGCACGGTCAGATAGTTCTATTTCTCCATCACACATAACATCCTCGTTTTCCACAGCACGACTCCGCAAAACAATCGTGCGCGCTTATCATGACATGCAATATACCGCATGCTAGCAGATCAACCCCTACGGATTGCTGTGTATATCCACAAATCACAAAAAGAAACACGCGTATGCATATTGCGGTGAGGAAAACAAGCGAAAAACGGGAACCGCGCGAGCGCGATTCCCGGTGTGCGACTGCTTCTCAAATGTGTGCTTGACTCACATGGATGGTACTGAGGACCATTCGCGTAACGATCTGTTTCCACATGCGAGTCGTACGCGCAATGCGATCACATATGTAAAGTGCGCGCCGACATAAATTACATGCTTACGGATACAGATCAAGTCTGCAAGGCTTGAAGCCACGGGTTCACTGTAGCTTCATGTTTGAACATTTCATGGTCGATTGTTCAGTTCCGCCAAAAGACAGACAAAAATACCGATAGAAGACCACCAAAAGACCATTTAAAAAGGTCCCGAACCTTCTGGAATAATCCATCGGATTCGGGACCTGTTATGTTGGCGACCGTTCAGCTGTCAGCCATCAGCCAAGCCAACCGTCAGCCCACTCAGGCTTTGGCAACCTCAACGTTCAGCTCATCGCCGGCCGTCACTTCGAAGGAGGTGGCGAGCGTCTCGGAAGCGATGAGATCCTTGAACTGCTCGACCTTCGCCACGTCATCGGCCGGCACGGTCAGCGTCAGCGCGATGCGGTCGGAGATTTCCAGATCAGCGGCCTTACGGGCGTCCTGCACGGCGCGGATCACGTCGCGGGCGTAGCCTTCGGCGATCAGATCATCGTTCAGCTCGGTGTCGAGGATCACGAAGCCACCGGTCGGCAGCGCGGCGGAAACGGAGTTGGCGGCCTCTTCGGCGTTCTTCTCCTCCACGCTGTTGATCAGCTCGTATTCGCCTTCCTCAAGCACGATCTCACCGTTCGGCGTCTCGCAAACCGGAGCGCCATCTGCGTTCACATGCCATGCGCCGGACTTGGAAGCCTTGATGGCGAACTGTACGTCCTTGCGCAGGCGCTTGCCTGCCACGCGAGCGTTCACACGCAGCTCGTTGATGATCTTCAAGCCTTGGGCTTCGGCATCCTCAAGCGTGCACAGTTCAACGTTCTTCACGTTCAGTTCGGATTTCAGAATCTCGTCGTATGCGGCCACGGCATCAGTGTTTTCCACCACCACGGTCAGCTTATGCAGTGGCTGGCGCACGCGGATCTGCTTCGTCTTACGCATCGACAGGGTGCCGGACACGACCTCACGCACCTTCTCCATCGCGTCAACCAGAGCCGGATCGTCAACGAGCACACGGCCCAGTTCGGTCGCTTCGCCGGTCTGTTCGTCGGCAAGGAACGGCCAGTCGGCCAGATGCACGGATTCGCCACCGGTCAGACCACGCCACACGGCTTCCGCTTCCATCGGAGCGAGCGGTGCGATCACGCGCATGAATGCTTCAAGCACGGTGTACAGCGTGTTGAACGCGTTCGCATCCTCATTCCAGAAACGGTCACGATTGTTGCGGATATACCAGTTGGTGAGCATGTCGATGAAATCAGACACTGCTTCGCAAGCGTCGGAGATCAGGAAGTCATCCAGCGAGCTTTGCGTCTTTTCGATCAGACGGCGGGTACGTGCCAGCAAGTAGCGGTCCATTTCCGGCAGTGCGGCGACCTCATCGGCACGCAACGCACGAGCATCGAAACCGGCACCATTATTGGCGGCGTTCGCATACAGGGTGAAGAAGTAGTACGAACTCCACACTGGCAGCATGACCTGACGCACGGTGTCGCGAATGCCATCGGCGGTCACGATCAGGTTACCGCCGCGCAGGATCGGCGAGCTCATGAGGAACCAACGCATGGCGTCGGAGCCGAAATCGTTGAACACACCGTTCACATCCGGGTAGTTGCGCAAGTGCTTCGACATCTTCTGACCATCGGAACCGAGCACGATGCCATGGCAGATCACGTTCTTGAACGCCGGCTTGTCGAACAGTGCGGTCGCCATGATGTGCAGCACGTAGAACCAGCCACGGGTCTGGCCGATGTATTCCACGATGTAATCGCACGGGAAATGCTGTTCGAACGTTTCCTTGTTCTCAAACGGGTAATGGTACTGGGCGAAGCTCATGGAACCGGATTCGAACCAGCAGTCCATCACGTCGGTGATGCGGTGCATGTGGCTCTTGCCGGTCGGATCGTCCGGGTTGACGCGGGTCAGCTCGTCGATGTACGGGCGGTGCATGTTGACATTGCCCTCATGGTCGCGCGGATAATCGCCAAAATCAGCCTTCAGCTCGTCCAACGAACCGTACACGTCAACGCGTGGATACTTCGGATCATCGGAAACCCACACCGGAATCGGCGAACCCCAGAAACGGTTGCGGGAGATCGACCAGTCACGGGCGTTGGCCAGCCACTTGCCGAACTGGCCGTCCTTCACATTGCCCGGAATCCAGTTGATTTCCTGGTTCAGTTCGAGCAGACGATCCTTGATCTTGGTGACGGACACGAACCACGAGCTCACCGGCTTGTAGATGAGCGGCGTGGCGCAACGCCAGCAGTGCGGGTAAGAGTGTACGTAACTCTTCTCCTGGAAAAGGATCGCACGCTGCTCTTCCGGAATACGCTCCAGAGGACCGTCACCGGCACGCAGGTTACGCAGAATCGGCTTGTTCGCATCGAACACGTACATGCCCTCATAGTCCGGGCACAGCGCGGTGAACTTGCAGCCCGCGTCGAGCACGTCAACGCTCTTGATGCCCTTGGCGTTGAGCGTGTTCATATCGTCCTCGCCGTACGGAGCCTGGTGCACGAGACCGGTACCTTCAACGGTATCGACATAGTCGGCGGTGAAGATCTGATAGCCTTCCGGACCCGGAACCTTGCCCTCGACGGCGTTCTCGTCGCCTGCGAAGTACGGGAACACCGGGTAGTAGCGCCAGCCTTCCATCTCGGCACCCTTGAGTTCGCGCACGATCTCATAGTTGTCGCCGAGTTCCTTGGCGTAGGAGCCGAGCAGTGGCTTGCCCAGGTAGAACTTCTTGCCCGCGAACTTGCCTTCGGTCGGACGCACTTCCACATAGTCGATGTCTGCGCCGACCACGATGGCGAAGTTGGTGGGAACGGTCCACGGCGTGGTGGTCCAGAACACCGCATAGGCGTCTTCCTCGTCGCGCAGCTTCACGGCCACGGACACGGTGGTGTCCTGACGATCCTGATACACGTCGGCGTCCATGCGCAGCTCGTGCGCGGAAAGCGGCGTCTGATCCTTCGGACAGTACGGCAGCACGCGGTAGCCCTGATATGCGAGGCCCTTGTCGTACAGCTGCTTGAACGCCCACATCACGGATTCCATGTATGGAATGTTCAGCGTCTTGTAGCCATGCTCGAAATCGACCCAACGTGCCTGACGGTGCACGTAGTCCTTCCACTCGTTGGTGTACTTGAGCACGGAGGCACGGCAGGCGTCGTTGAACTTGTCGATGCCCATTTCCTTGACCTGATCGACCGAATCGATGCCCAGTTCCTTCTGGGCTTCAAGCTCGGCCGGCAGACCGTGCGTATCCCAACCGAACACACGATTGACCTTGCGGCCCTTCATGGTCTGGTAACGCGGAATCACATCCTTGGCGTAACCGGTCAGCAGGTGGCCGTAATGCGGCAGGCCGTTGGCGAACGGCGGACCGTCGAAGAACACGAATTCGTTCTGGCTGTGATCGCCGGAAGGACGGCGTTCAATGGACTTCTGGAAAGTGTCGTCCTTCTCCCAATAATCAAGGACGGATTCTTCCAGCTTCGGGAAACTGGGGTTCGGCGCTACATTGGCGCTCTGCTCACCCGCAGCTGCCTTCGGATACACGTTGTTTTCGCTCACCGTATCTCCTCGTAGGTTCTTGCTATCTATCTCCTACGAGGACGATGGCCGTAACGTCTGCTGGACGCCGCCACCGCGGTACCACCTCGTTTGCCGCACTTTCAAATATACGTGCGACCGCTTGTATGTTCGGCTATTCGGGCCTTCCCGCCGGGTCTAATAAGTCGCTCACGCGACCGTTCTTCCGGAAGCTCCCCGCTGATAACGGATCATCGCTCGCATTTCGGTTGTCACTATAGCATGCAGCGCGAACTATTTTCGCTTGTTTTGCATGATTATGGACGATTCACAATAGCTCTTATGTAGGATTACATACAACAGAAATGCCGATACTGACAGCCCATCAGTATCGGCATTGTAATCGTATTTTCAATATGTATTTTTAGAACATACTATGTTCGATCATTCGGAGATTTCACCGGAAGCAAGCTTGGCTTCGAGCTCTTCGACAATCTCGTCGTGCATCTTCTCGGTGATCTTCACCTTGAAGAGGAACACGAGCAGGCTCAGCACGATGATGCCCAGCGGCACGTAGAATGCGCAGACCTTGAACATGCCGATGTTCGCGGCGGTCATATCCGCGGCGGTTGCGTCACCGATCATGCCTGCGGCTACGGCGATGAAGCCGACGATACCGTTGGAGCATGCGCCTGCGATCTTGTCGAGCATCGGGCGGACGGACAGGGTGACGGCCTCGTTACGCTTACCGTTCTTGAGCTGACCATATTCGATGGAGTCGGTCAGCGACAGGATGGCGGTCATCTGAATGAAAGTCTGCGGCAGGTAGAAGAAGACCAGACCGACGATGACCATTGCCAGATTGCTGGAGCCGACGGCGAACAGCAGGTAGCCGACGATCATGAGCACCATGCCACCCAAGTACAGGTAGCGGCGCGGAATGCGCTTGTTCAGGATCGGGTACAGCGGAGCCATAACCAAGCCGGTGATGACCGGGATGACGCCCACGATGGAGTATGCGGCGGTGTTGTCGAGGATGTACTTGAACAGGTACATGAGCACGCCGGTGGTGGCCACGTTGGCGATGGCGTACAGCAGGTAGCTCAAGGCAACCCACAGCAGCTGATCGTTCTGGGCCAGAGCCTTGAAGGCCTGCAGCGGGCCGCCGTTGTCTTCGGCCTTGGCACGCAGCGTGGTGGTGCTTTCCTTGGTGCCGAACGCCACGGAGCACACGGTGAGGATGCCGAGGATGGCCACGATGATGGCGAAGCAGGTCCAGCCGGACTGGCTTTCGACGTACTTGCCGGTGAACACCCAGCTGAAGTAGGTGACGATCGGGATGACCACGACGGTGATGCCGTTGTAGCCGATGGAGCCGGTGAAGGAGCCGAGTGCGGTGTAGGTGGAGCGCTCGTGGGAGTCGGAGCTCAATGCCGGGATCATACCCCAGTAGGAAATGTCACGCAGCGAGTAGAACACGTCGAGCACAATGAAGGTGATGACGAACAGCACGATGAACAGGGTAGTATTCACGTTCACCAGACCGAACAGACCAGTGTAGACGAGCACCAGCAGGATGGCGGAAACGGTACCACCGATGAGCTGCCACGGCTTGAAGCGACCCCACTTGGTGTTGGTGTTGTCGATGATGTTGCCCAGCAGCGGGTCAATGAAGATTTCTGCGATACGAATCACCACGACCAGGCCGGTGATGATGCCAATCAGCTTGGTGGCGACGCTCTTATCGACGCCAGAGAACAGCGAGCTCGTCACGTAGACGATGAAATAGGTGCTCAGTGCGTTGTAGAACGCGGACTGGCCGACGTTACCGAACGAGTACGCCACGCGAGACAAGAGGTTCCCGCCTTTGGAACCGTTGTTGCCATTTCCCATCTTTGCTTCTCCTTAGAAGTCAGATACAGGTCCTTCCTTGACCTAACTATCAGTATATCCCCTTACCTAAAGTTAGTAAAATTTATCACTGAACATATCGCCTATCGGCGTGTCATATTTTGTGAGCTTCTGTTCGAAAGATAGCCAAAAACGTTATTTTTCGCCATTTACACAACAAAATAGGCAAACTGTCGCATTATCTTGTGGCAGCTTTTACCAAAATCGATATTTACGATATGCAAAAGCTTCCACATCGAAACGAAACCAAGCCAATCTGGAAATAGCCCGATTACTATACAGAAGTAAAGAAATAACCGCTATTTTGCCGGCACAAAACTATCGCGCACCACCAGCGACGTCGACAGGTACGCATGCTGACGAATCGTGCGTTTGCCGGAAATGGCATCACCCAACATCAGCGTCGCCACACGCGCAAGCTCGTTCTGATCGATGGAGAATGTGCTCAACGGCGGCGAGGTCAACTGCGAAATCGTTTGATTGTTAATGCTGATCACGCTGATATCGCGCGGCACCAGCACGCCAACCGCATTGAACGCCTGCAGCACGCCAACCGCAATCACATCGGCAGCTACGATCACGGCATCAGGCAGCACGCCATTATGGTCGCGCACGAATTGCTCCCCCAACGCACGGCCGTTGCTCACGGTGAACAAGCCGTCGGAATACACCAATCCGTCGGATTGAATACCGAAACGCCTTGCCTCACGACGGAAATATGTGGCGCGATTCTCCTCATCGACCTCATAAAAGTTCATCAGGCAGCCCTTGCCTCCGATGAATCCAACGCGCTTCATGCCCTTGGCAGCACAGGCCGCGACCGCATCATGCATGGTCTGCTGCAAATCAGGCTGCACGGAATCGAACAGATTCGGCGCCGGATTCACGTCAATGAACACGCCATACGGCATGGCCCTATGCAGCCGCTCCAAGTCTTCCTCGCTGATCTGGTCGGCGCCTATCGCCATGAACCCGTCGAATTTGGAACTGCGAGCGATCATATCGTCGAGATTGTGGAACACCGTCATTTCCATGCGTTGCTGTTCCGCATTGCGTTCGAGCGCTGAACGCAAATCGGTGAAATAGGAGTCCCGCAACGCCTCGTCGGACTTTTCATTGTCAAGCAATGCAACCTCATGAGGGATGACGATGCGCTTGGTCTGCACGCTATAGCCGAGGTCCTCGCTCGCCTGAATGATCTTGCGACGAGTCTCTTCACGCACCGATAGGGTGGGATCCCCGTTCAGAAGTCGAGACACCGTAGCCTGAGAAAACCCGGTACGTTGCGCAATCTCTTTAATCGTCGCCATGTCTCGCTCTCCAATTTAGTAAATCGTTTACCCATGAAAGGATAACCTATTATTGACATAACGACAAACCAAGCGAGATTTATGCAACGATTACGCAAGCCAATTATAATCGCTGCTCATGCAGCAGTCTCATGAACGTATGACGGAACCGCCTTCACGGAAGGCGGGCTGGCCGCAGCCGAATACCATGCATGGCAAAGACAATAAGAAATCCCTTGCTTCAAAATCGCAATTTCAAAGCAAGGGATTTTCCAGAGGATCCGTGCCGTTCAAAGCCACCGGCCATAAGGGCGGTATCAGCCGACAGGGATCGAAGCGCGGCTAGTGTAGAACGCTAGCGTGTGCTCGCATCGCTCCAATTCAGGAGACTATTAGATTATTCGAGTTCTACGGCACCTGTGTAGAGCTGATAGTACTCGCCCTTCTGCGCGATGAGCTCGTCATGCGAGCCGCGTTCGATGATGCGGCCATGGTCGAGCACCATGATCACGTCGGAGTTGCGCACCGTGGAGAGGCGGTGGGCGATCACGAACACGGTACGACCCTTCATGAGGTTGTCCATGCCGGCCTGCACCACCTCTTCGGTACGGGTGTCGATGGACGAGGTGGCCTCGTCGAGGATCATGGCCGGCGGATCGGCCACGGCAGCACGTGCGATGGAAATCAACTGGCGCTGGCCCTGGGACAGGCCGGAGCCGTCGCCTTCGAGCACGGTCTGGTAGCCGTTGGGCAGCATGCGGATGAAGCCGTCGGCGTTCGTGAGCTTCGCGGCGGCGATGCATTCCTCATCGGTGGCGTCGAGGCGACCGTAGCGGATGTTGTCCATCACCGTACCGGTGAACAGGTTCACGTCCTGCAGCACCACACCCAGCGAACGACGCAGATCCGGCTTGCGGATGCCCTTGACGGAAATGCCGTCATACAGGATCATGCCGTCCTGAATGTCGTAGAAACGGTTGATCAGATTGGTGACGGTGGTTTTGCCAGCACCGGTTGCGCCCACCAATGCGATCTTCTGTCCGGGCTTGGCGAACCAGGTGATGTCGTGCAGCACCGGTTTGTCGGGGTTATAGCCGAAGTTCACGTCAGTGAAGCGCACATCGCCCTGCAGGAGGGTGAGGCGACCGTCCGGTGAGGTAATGGCGGTTTCACGGGCTTTCATGGCCACTTCGGCGGCACGCGGGCTCAAGGATTGCGCGGCCTTGAGCGAACGGGTGCCGTCATCGCCTTCCTCGCGCTTCCACGCCCAGTGACCGGTTTCATGGTCAACTTCGGTCATGGTGCGTCCATCTTCGCCGAGTTCCACGTTCACCAAGGTCACGGAACCGCCGTCGTCCTCCGGCTGCTCGTCCATAAGCGCGAAGATGCGGGATGCGCCTGCAAGCGCCATCATCACCATGTTGAACTGCATGGACACCTGGCCAAGCGGGTTCACAAAGGAACGAGACAACGTCAACAGCGAGATCAGCGTACCCAGGGTGAGCGGGCCAGCACCGGACAATCCGAAGTTGCCAAGTCCGGAAATCGCTGCGGATCCGCCGAAAATAGCCAGCAGAATGTACAGCAGGTAACCCATGTTGCCTACGATTGGCATGGTCACGTTGCCCCACGTGTTCGCTTCGGCGGAAGCTTCGAACAGTTCTTCGTTCTTCTTGTCGAAGGTGGTTTGGGTGGCGTCTTCATGGTTGAAGACCTTGATGACCTTCTGGCCGTTGACCGCTTCCTCCACGAATGCGTTCACGTCGCCGATGGCGATCTGCTGCTTGACGAAGTAACGTCCGGAGCGGGAAACGACCTTGCGTACCACCACAAACAGGATCATGGTGAATGCGAGCACGAAAATGGTGACGGGCACCGACAGCCACAGCATCGACACGAGCGCGGCGATTGCGGACACCGCGGACGAGAACATTTGCGGGAACGATTGGCTGATGGCCTGGCGCAACGTATCGGTGTCGTTGGTGTAGCGGCTCATGATATCGCCGTGTTCGTTGGTGTCGAAGTAGCGGATCGGCAGGGTCTGCTGGTGGGCGAACATGTCGTCGCGGATCTTCTTCAACGTGCCCTGCTCCACGGTGACGATGACCCACTGCCACAGCCAACTGCAGAAAATGCCGGCCGCATACAGGCACGCCATGAGCGTCAACGCGCGCAGCAGCGGCATCCAATCAGGATCGGAGGCGCCGACCATGGGCAGAATGTACGTATCGACCAGCGACTGTAGGAACAGCGACGATCCGGCCTGGGCCGCGGCACCGACGAGAATGCACACTACCACAAGTGCCACACGCCACTTGTATTGGAAAATGTAACCGAAGATACGCTTGGTGGTGCCCGGTGCGGCTTTCTGCATCGGCGGCTTGCCGTGCGATTGCTGCATGCCGGCCGCGTTGTTGTTGTCTTTGGATTTCAATGCGGAAGTTTGTTCAGTCATCTGTTGCCTCCTTTCACTGCAGTTCCTCAGGCTGGGCCTGATTCTTGGTTTGCGATTCATAGATGGAGCGATATTCGTCGCAGGTTTCCAGCAGTTCGTCATGCGTGCCGGCCGCCATGATGCGGCCATGATCCATGACGAGAATCATGTCGGATTCCTGCACGGAGGCCACACGCTGGGCGATGATGATCTTCGTGGTGTCGGGAATCTCATGATGGAATGCGGCGCGAATCAGCTGATCGGTTTTGGTGTCGACCGCGGACGTGGAATCGTCGAGAATAAGGATCTTCGGCTTTTTCAGCAGCGCACGCGCAATGCACAAACGCTGGCGCTGACCGCCGGAAACGTTGGTACCGCCCTGTTCGATGTACGTATCGTACTTGTCGGGGAATTCCTGAATGAAGCCGTCGGCCTGCGCAAGCTGGCATGCGTGACGAATCTCTTCATCAGTGGCGTTCGGATTGCCCCAACGCAGGTTTTCGGCAATGGTTCCGGAGAACAGCACGTTCTTCTGCAATACCATGGCGACCTGATCGCGCAATACTTCCAAATCGTAATCGCGCACATCCACGCCGCCGACCTTCAGCGAGCCTTCGGTCACGTCATACAAACGTGGCACAAGCTGCACCAAACTGGACTTTGCGGAACCGGTGCCGCCGACGATGCCGACGGTCATACCGGAACGGATCTTCAAATCAATATCGTCAAGCACCGGCTTTTCGGAAGTGGCGGAATAACGGAAGGTGACATGGTTGAAATCAATCTCACCATTCTTCACTTCCATAACCGGATTTTCCGGATTCGTAACCGTGCTTTCCTCGTTCAGCACCTGGCAGATGCGTTCGGCGGAGGCCTGCGAAATAATGCACATCACGAAAATCATGGACAGCATCATCATGGCCATGAGAATCTGCATGGCGTAGGTGACCAATGCGGTCAGATCGCCGGCGGTCAATCCAAGGGCCGCATTGTTGCCGGATGCCACGATCTGCTGGGCACCCATCCAGGCGATAAGCAGCATGGACACGTACACGCACAGCATCATGAGCGGATTGTTGAAGCTCATAATGCGTTCGGCCTTGGTGAAGTCCTTGAAGATGCGCTCGGAAATGCGGTTGAACTTTTCGGTTTCGTGGTTTTCGCGATTGTAAGACTTGACCACGCGGATGCCCTGCAGGTTCTCGTCTACCACGTTGTTGAGCTTGTCGTACGTGTGGAACACGCGCTCGAACACCGGATGCACCAGTACTGCCAGACCGCACAGGCCGATGGCGAGCACCGGAATGCAGGCGAGGAACACCAGCGAAATGGATGGGCTGATGCGGAAGGAGAAGATCCACGCCACAATCACCATGATCGGAGCGCGCACACCCATGCGGATGATCATTGAATATGCGTTCTGCAGGTTGGTCACATCAGTGGTCAGTCGCGTGATGATCGAACCGGTGGAGAAACGGTCGATATTGGTGAAGCTGTAGCCCTGCACCTTCTCAAACTGGTCGTGACGCAGGTTTTTGGCGAATCCTGCGCCCGCAATAGCCGAGAACTTTCCGGCCAAAAAGCCGGATGTCAGCGAAACCGCCGAACAAATCAGCAGAATCAAGCCGAATTTCAAAATCGCCGGCATGCTGCCACCGCTGATGCCCTCATCAATCAGCGATGCCATGACAGTCGGAATAAGGATTTCCAGCACGCTTTCCACGGCTACGAATACCGGGGAGAGCAGGCTGGCTTTTTTGTATTCGCGCAGGGATTTACCCAGTGTGCGAATGACGTGTTGCTTTGGTTTTGACGTTGTGGACGTCGTTGCGTTTGCCGCTGTCACTCCTTGTCCTTTCTTTTTCGTACTTACTTGCTTACGTGTGTTACCTGAGGTTGTTTGCGATCGCCATTTCCTGCGACATTCGCAGTATGCGCGAAACGTATTCATCATGAGAATCGCGATTATGCGGATTCCGCCCATCGCATGATTCTTGCGATTCTTGCGAAACCTGCGGCTTTTGCGAAACCTGCGATTCGCCAAAATCCTGTTCCTGTATTTCCAAGCTTGAATATCGGCTTTCGTCTCCGATCAAACCTGTTTTCACCAGATTCGTCTGCATGACGTCAAGCATGTGCATGAATTGGCGGATCTGGTCGTCATCAAGACCTTCCAACAGGATTCGTTCCATGTTTTTCGCATTGTCGTGCAGCACTTCGGCAATATGCCTCGATTTGTCCGTCAATACGATCTTTTTCAGACGTGCGTCACGCTTCACCGACTCGCGGGCGATCAGCCCCTTCTGCTCCATCAGTCCCAACACTCGGCATGATGTGGATCGGGTCACGCCGAAACGTTGCTCGATGTCTTGAGGGAAGATCTCCTCGTTATCATGTCTTGCCAAGTACACGATGATGTCAACGTTGCCGTTGCTGACGTCTTCCGCCTCTTCGGGACGGGTGACGCGCAAATACCGGTTGACCACGTTGTGCAGCGAGCGAATGGCCACGCTGGGAGGCTTGGTCAGGCCACTTTCCCAGACTTCGGCAAGTCGTGAACCTGACGGTTCCTTGTATTGTTCATTCGTCACTTCTGTCACACCACACATGCTAAACCGTTGCATATACAACTGTTGTACATGCAACGATTAGCGTGTCGCGCATCTCATCGTCCGCGACAAAAAAGGCCGAGGAATCAGATCCGCACCGGTTCAGCGTTAACGGATCGAATCCCTCGGCCTTAAGCCTTGAATCCTACGAAACTACTTGGTGAGTTCAGCGTACTTCTCAAGCATGTATTCGAAGATCTGCTTGCCATCGGCGCCCATCAGCACCGACATGCTGTTGATCGGCATGGAATCGAGGAACAGGCGGGTCATGTCGTTGTCGGGCACCACCGGCATGCGGCCGGCTTCGCCCTCGGCACGCAGGATTTCAAGCACCTTGGAACCGAGCGGATCCTTACGCCATTCCATGAAGTTGGACCATTCGGTGAGCGGCTGGGCCTTGCCGTCGCCGTCGAGCTCCACCACCGCGGAACCGGCAATGTCACGGCTGGACGTGCCGACCTCGATGGTGTATTCGCCGCTCTCCACGTGCCAGTCATTGAACCTCTCAGACCAGTAGGCAAAGGCGCGATCGTCGAGCTCGAAGGAGACTTCTGCGGATTCGCCAGCCTTGAGGAATACCTTCTTGAAGCCCTTAAGCTCGTGTTTCGGGCGAACTACGTCGGCCTTGCCAGGAGCCACGTACACCTGCACGGTTTCGGCGGCGTCAACGTTCGAGGTGTTCTTGACCACTGCGCTGACGGATGCGGTACAGGCACCGGTCTTGACAGCCTTCACGTCGCTCACTTCGAACGTGGCGTAGCTCAGGCCGAATCCGAACGGGTAGTCGACGGCCTTGTTGTAGGTGTCGTAATAGCGGTAGCCCACGAACACGCCTTCGCCGTAGTCGACATGCCCCTCTTCGCCCGGCCAGTTGATGGTGCTCGGATCGTCGTTGATGTCGAACGGAATGGTCTGCGCGAGCTTGCCGGACGGGCTCACCTTGCCGAACAGCACGTCAGCGAGCGCCGGACCGCCGGACTGGCCGAGCAGCCAGGATTCGAGGATGCCCTTGGCGTTCTTGGCCCACGGTGCCACGGTGACGACGGAGCCGTTGGAGAGCACGACCACAACGTTCTTGTTTTCGGCTGCGACGGCTTCGAGCAGTGCGATCTGCTTGGCCGGCATGTCGAGGGTCTCACGGTCGAAGCCTTCGGATTCGGCTGCTTCGGGGAGCCCCAGGAACATGAGCACCACGTCGGCGCCCCTGGCAGCGTCGACGGCTTCGGCTTCGAGTGCCGGATCGGCCGGTTCGAGATCGAGGGTGAAGCCTGGGGCGAACTTGGCATCCACGCCGCGTTCGGTGAGGGTGTCGAGGAAGCTGGTCATCTTGGTTGGGGTGATGTGCGAGGAGCCGCCGCCCTGGTAGCGCGGAGTGCGTGCGAATTCGCCGATGACCGTGACCTTGGCATCGTTTGCGACCGGCAGGATGGCGTCGTCGTTCTTGAGCAGCACCATGGATTCGATGGCGGCCCGGTGGGCGACTTCGTCGTGGGCTTCGATGTCGAAACGATAGCCTTCGATGCTCATGGCCGCGCGGGTCTTGTTGACCAGGTCGATCATGCCTTGTGCCATGCGGTCGAGCTGTGCCGGCTGGATGCGACCGTCGCGTGCCGCGTAGACGATCTGGTCGTCGGTGTAGCTTGGCGGCATTTCGAGGTTGAGGCCCGCGTTGAGGGAGGCCACGCGATCATGGTCGGCACCCCAGTCACTCATAACGATGCCTTCGAAACCCCATTCGTCGCGCAGCACGTCGGTGAGCAGCCAGTGATCCTGGGCGGCATGCACGCCGTTGATGCAGTTGTATGCGCACATGATGGTCCACGGCTGGGCCTCCTTGACGATGTGCTCGAATGCCGGGAAGTAGATTTCGCGCAGCGCACGCTGGGAGATGTTGGCGCTGATGCGCAGACGGTCGGTTTCCTGGTTGTTGGCGGCGAAGTGCTTGAGCGAGGTGCCCACGCCCTTGGACTGCACGCCTGCGACGATGCCGACTGCCTCATGGCCCGCCAGATACGGGTCTTCGGACCAGTATTCGAAGCAGCGGCCGCCAAGCGGGTTGCGCTTGATGTTCACGCCGGGACCGAGGATTACGGCAACCTTCTCCTGAATGCACTCTTCGGCCATGGCTTCGCCGACCCGGTAGATGAGTTCCGGGTTCCACGAGCTGGACAGACCAGCGGCCGGCGGAAAGCAGGTGGCAGGCACGCAGTTGTTCAAATCGACTTCGCCGGTGGTGGCCGAGTTGGACTTGCGCAGGCCGTGGGGGCCATCGGTGATCATATAGCCGGGAATGCCCTTGGCTTCAACACCCTGCAGATGCCAAGCGTCGCCGCCGGAAGTCAGGGATGCCTTCTCTTCAAGCGTCAGATCATTGATGGAAGGATAGGTTTTTTCGCTCATACGTTCCTCTTTCGCATCGTTTTCTTGAGTTCGTATCGGTTAACCGATCTGCATGAGACCTCAACCCCGAAATCTCTACTAACCGGTTGGTAGGTACTTTATCAAAACCAACACCGCAACACGCCAATCTTCTTTGAAAAATCAATTAACCGACCGTAAAGTAACTGCAGTATTTACAACTTGAGAGAAATGACGATTCATAAGCATTGCAGCGCACATGAATCGCCATCAATGAAGGGCAAGAGAGGGAATCATCATGGCCAACGAAGAAGTCGACCGAAGGGCGGAGATTCTCAACGCGGCCGTCGAACTGTTTGGGACTCTCGGCTATTACGGCACTTCCCTGCAGAAAATCGCCGATCGCGTAGGACTCACCAAGGCTGGCGTACTGCATTATGTCGGCAGTAAGGAAGGACTGCTCACAGCCGCGCTGGACGAAGTCTACGATTCCGAAACGGAAGACATTCTTACCGACATGGTACGTGAGCCACGACCGTTGATCGCCGACATGTGGCGCAGAATCGTGGCGGTGAACGCACGCAGACCGCTTCAGGTGCACATGTTTTCCACGTTGAGTGCCGAAGCGATCGACCCGAACCACCCTGCACACGAGTACTTCGCCAATCGTGAGCTGCATAATGCCGATACCGCGCTCAATATCCGTTGGTGCACGCCCGAAGGCGTTGATACGCGTCGGCTGCTTAATGCGGGATTCGCCATGATGGATGGCGTGCAGCTGCGTTGGCTGCGCACGCCCGGCCAAGATCTGAACGCCATGTGGGCGGAATGCGAAGACACCCTGTTCCCCCTGCCCATGTGGGAGGGCTACCGCTAAGCCTCTGCCCCGGCACTGCATTACTGTATGGATGCAGACGTAGAAGGAGGCATGTATGCGGATTTTGCTGGCACCGGACTCGTTCAAGGAGGCCGCTTCGGCTGAAGCAATCGCACAGGCGATGGCTCGCGGCATTAAGCGCGGCGACCCGCAGGCCGAATGCCGGCTTTTGCCGCTTTCCGACGGTGGCGAAGGATTGACGCACGCCTTGGTTCATGCCACTGGCGGCACGTTGCATGATGTCGAGACGGTTGATGCGATCGGCCGCCCGATTACCGCACAATATGGCTTTCTTGGCAATAACCACGCTTCTTGTACTCTCCGTACCGCCGTGGTCGAATTGGCTTCGGCAAGCGGACTTGAACGGGTCTCCCCCGCCGACCGCAATGCGTTGTCTGCTTCCACGTTCGGCACCGGATTGCTGATTCGTGCTGCGATTGACGCTGGCGCGGATCGTATTGTGCTTGGTTTGGGCGGCAGTGCCACTACGGATGGTGGCACGGGATTGGCTCGCGCGCTTGGATTTCGTTTTCTTGATACGGCAGATCATGATATTCCGCTTGGTGGCGGTTCTCTTGTTGATTTGGAGAGAATTGACGATTCGGAAGTTCCCAATTTTGTAAAAAATGTTCCGATTGTTCTCGCCTGCGATGTCATCAATCCTTTGACCGGACCAGAAGGTGCTGCGCATGTGTTCGCTCCGCAAAAAGGCGCGAACACAGCACAGGTCGAACTCCTCGATCAGGGACTTGCGAATCTCGCACACGCGATCATGCAATACAATGGCCGCGATATTGAGCGCATTCCCGGTACAGGCGCCGCGGGCGGTACCGGCGGCGGGATGCTCGGCCTGTTCAATACAACAGTACGGCCGGGAATCGAACTTATGCTCGATCTTGCGCATGGTCGAGAAGCATGCGCATGGGCCGACGTCATCATCACCGGTGAAGGTTCTATTGACAGTCAAACACCGTACGGCAAAGTGCCGAGTGGCATTGCGAAACTGGCGCAATCGCAAGGAAAACCAACTATTGCCATTGGCGGAACGGTAACCCGCGATCCACACACCATCGAAGCGTTGAACGAGACCGGCATCGTCGCAACGTTCGGTATTGCGCCCGGGCCGGCGGATCTTGCGACGCTGATCGCCAACACGGAACGCAATGTCGAGATTACGTGTGCCGCAATCGCCGGCACACTGCGCGTTGCTCCGGCTACTACAGTAACTGCAGCTACTTCACCTTGCGAATCAGCATGATAAACACCGTGCCCAGTAGCACCGCAACCACAGCGATCGGGAACAAAGCCGTATAACCGCCAGTGGCAAGCACAATCGTGCCGGCAAGCTGCTGTATGGCGTTCATCACCGCGGAACAGTCGGCGTTCATTGACGATGGCAACTGGTTCAACGCATGCGTCTGATCAGGCACCAGTACGAATCCGGAAGCAGCCATAAATAACGCGTATGCCACGGCAATGGTCCATTCATGTGAGCCGCCCACGATCGGCATTTCGTAGGCGGCTCATATCAGACTAGCGTATCGATTATTGGGTTCTGCGACACGGCTTATTTCGTTTCGCTTTTACGCGACGGTGAAGGTGGTGCGCTTCAAGTGTTCGCGACGGCTGGAACGGCCGATAAGCACTTCGAATTCGCCCGGTTCGACGATTCGGTTAGCTTCCGAATCGACGATGGTGCAATCGGAAACCGGAATGTCGAAGGCAACGGTCTTGCTTTTGCCTGGTTCGAGTTCCACGCGCTGGAATGCTTTGAGTTCACGATCAGTCCAGCTGTAGGAGGTCACGATGTCGCCGATGTAGAGCTGCACTACTTCCGTGCCCTTGCGATCGCCCGTATTGGTGAGGGTGATTTCGGCATGCACGGTGTCGGTTTCGGCGAATATGCCGGATTCCGAAACGTTGGTGATGGTCGGATCTCCGTATTCGAACGTGGTGTAGCTCAGACCCTCGCCGAATGCGAATGCCGGATTCTGCGTGAGGTCGGCGTAACGGTTGCCGTGCTGGCCTCGAATCTGGTTGTAGTAGACCGGCAGCTGTCCTGCGTGACGCGGGAAGGTGATCGGCAGGCGTCCGCTCGGTTCGGTTTCGCCGAGAATGATTTCGGCGATGGCCTGGCCGCCCTTCATGCCCGGGCTTGGAGCCCACAGCAGAGCCGAAGTGCCTTCGGCTGGAGTTTCGTCAACAATCACGCCGTTGGTGCCGA
>UMGN01021252.1_pt1 | contig 22234 bp, 23 predicted proteins | sample 1965281 | NCBI WGS metagenome assembly UMGN01 (sample SAMEA4836073, study PRJEB28245) | human gut metagenome | biome: gut microbiome; material: fecal sample | place: Denmark | collected 2008 | reverse complement strand
TATTCGTTATGAGAAATCTACAAATTATTGGCAATGTGCCACAAGTAAGAAGAGAAAGTAACTTTGGTGAATATGCAGAAGAAGCGGTAATAATCGAAGAGCCAGTAAAGCCCAAAAGAGTAAATCACTTTATAGAAGCAAACTCTGTGGAGGTTACTTTAGACCATTTAAAGAATGATAATGTGATACCAGTTTTCAGCAAGGATAATGAACTGACTATTTCACATCCACAATTTATTGAAACGGTTTGGGAAGCGGCTAATTCATTTTATAGTGGTGAACAAATCGAGCAACCAGATATAAGATGCAGTCATGTGGTAAAAGGGAGACGTCCAGAATCCATTAACAAGCCAAAGAACCTGTTAACGGAAGCTGACACTACCCAATATTACGAAAGATGCGCCTTTGCCATAGATATTCCATCTATCTATGAAGATGTATTTGGAAACAGGCTTAATCTTTCTATAGTTGGCGTTCGTGCCTTGAATAGAGAGAATCTGGCAACTAAGAAAAGTCCAGAGTTGTTTAGACTGGCGGTTTCATTCAAAAATACCGTATGCTGTAATATGTGCGTGTTCACAGACGGATATAAGGACGATATAAAGGTAATGAGCACAAAAGAACTGTTTAGGGCTACATTGGAACTACTTAATAATTTCAATGCAGCCAAAAACATACATTTGTTGCAAACGCTTGGCGATTCCTACCTGAATGAGCACCAATTTTGCCAACTACTTGGGAGGATGAGACTTCATCAATCATTACCGCAAGGCTATCAAAAAGATATTCCACGTATGTTACTTACTGATACACAGGTTAACAATGTGGCTAAAGCGTATATCAATGACGAGAACTTTGGCAGCTTGGGAAATGATATAAGTATGTGGAAATTGTATAATTTGTTAACTGGAAGCAATAAGTCAAGCTACATTGATAGTTTTTTGGATAGAGCGGTAAATGCAACCGAAATAGCAACGGGAATAAATGCCGCTTTGCATGGAGACACTAAATATAAGTGGTTTATTGATTGATTAAACAGGGGAATATTCAGAAATGGGTATTCTCCTATTTTATTAACTACGTAAAACAAAAAATCATGTTTTATTATAAAATACTTGTTTGGCTCTTTTTTGTGGTATTGGCTATGATTAGTGCGTGTGTGCCGTTGATATGGCTTGTAATTTTTATAGGCTTATGGGATATTGAGGAAGCGAATAATCGTCATTAACTACTTATTGTGTTCAAAATAGGAATGTGTTCAAATAAATCTGCAAAGGTGGTTTGAACACATTCTTTCACGTTATCAATTTAATCAAAGAATAAAATGAAAACAGCCGTAATATATGCCCGTGTTTCTTCAAGTAATGACAGACAGGACACGAGCAGACAAATAGAGGATTTAAAGAAATATGCTATCTCACAGGATATAGAAATTGTGAATATATTCCAGGAGCATATTTCAGGTGCAAAGAGAATTGAGGAAAGACAGATTTTAGGGAAATGTTTGGAATACTGTAAACGTGAATCTGTGAATATCCTACTTTTATCTGAATTGTCAAGACTAGGAAGAAGTACATTACAGGTTCTTCGCTCTTTAGATATTCTACATGAATCGAAAGTATCGGTTTACATACAGAACTTGGGCTTATATACTTTGCAACCAAATGGGGAAGTTAATCCAATAGCGTCTATCATGGTGACAGTACTTGCAGAAATGGCAAATATCGAAAGAAGCAATATCCAATACCGTTTGAATAGTGGTAGGGCAAATTATATTGCCAAAGGTGGTAAACTTGGTAGAAAGACAGGTTCAAACAAAACGGATGATAAGAAGAAGGAAGAATACAAAGAAGTCATTGCTTTACTAAGAAAAGGCTATTCAATCAGAAATATAGCTAAGCTACAAAGTATTGGTATTTCCACCGTTCAACGGATAAAAAATCAGTTTATAAAGCCATAAGCATGAAATATCGGTAGGGTGGAAAAATTCAGAGATTTAGTTTTTATATGGGTAGTCTTGAATTTTTCCACTACCATGGATTTATAAAGAAGGGATAGCTCTCAACTTTTAATAAACAATAGTTCTTGCTATTACAAACGCTTTTCGTAACTTTGTACCAATTTCAGATACCTAATGTGTTGGGGCTGAAAGGACATATTAGTTAACGAAGAGCGTTTAAGATATTATCTCATATTGGAATCTGGACAATTTCGAAGGTTGAAGATAATAGGCAAGAACGCTCACGTCAATGTTATATACCTATCTTGTTAAGATAGTCTATATATCGTTTGGCGTGGGCTATTGTTTATTATTCAACCTTGGGCAGTCCAGAGCCTCAATATGATAATATTCAATAGTTTCCACGCCTTTTAATTTTTAATAGTATCTGAAGGAAACAGGGTACATAAAACGATATATAACTACGAATCAGACATTAAGAAACAACTTTTGCTACTATCTTTTAAGTAGCCAACTCAATTTTTGAGCAGCTTATATTACAAATTGAATTATTAACGAAAAGATTATTTACAGAATATGAAAATTTGCCTATTAATTATATTTGTTCTTTTAACTTCGTGTAATCAAAAAACACAAAATTCTTCCTCTACAACAGTTGAAGATAAAAAAGAAATGTATCGAAATGATATAGCTAGTTACGTAATATTTGAAAAAGAGATGAATCCTTCTAATGGTCATTTGATATTTGAAGGCAAGGCGTATTACATTAAAAATACAACAGAATATACTATTGATGTTGTTGAAATACAATTGCATTTAAATAAATATATTAACAATGGATGGGTTAAGGAAACAAAAGATATAACAGAAAGGTATATCAAAAGTGGCGAAAGGAGGGAGATTCTATTTATTTCAAAGGATGAACATATTGATTTAATGGACTACTCTTTTATAAACATTAAAAGTAAAGCTCTGGATTTATAATAGAAAAGATTATGGTAAAAAATATATTTTATTTATTGATTTGTATTTTATCATTTACAAATGGTGAAATTATGGCACAATCTTCACAAAAGAAAACTGTTTTAGATTTTACTCCTAAAGTGCCACAGCAAGTTATTAACCTTGCATTAGAAAGAGTTAAACAGAAAGAAGTTGCTTGCTATGTCAATGGAACGATTCAGAAAAAGAAGTATAAAATTGTAAATTATACAACTTCGGTTTCCGTTGATGTGAAGTATAATGTTTGGTTTGAAGTTGTAGACCCTTGTAGTGACATTGTTAAGAAACTTTGGATTCAATATAAAGAAACTAAAGATAGACAGTATGTTTGCACAAAAGGCACTTTCTATACTAGTAAATACTAATTAAATCTTATGGGAGTAGTAATAGGAATAATCTTTTATGCAATAATAGCATATATAACTTGTCCACGTAAAGAAAATGGGAGTTTTGAAGAAGGAGCAATAGCATTGTATATCATCGTTCCTGTTGTGGTTTTGGCGATTTATCTTATATGTAATAATTGATTGTTTTATAGAGAATGGTATTCTTCATGAAGAATATATATGCGATTTACATATTACTATTAATGCTATTACTATCTTGTACTAGTAGAAAGGATAGTAATACACAAGCTACTATTGACAGCCTATCTATATATGACAATCATCCTACTTTGGAAATATCAGAAGCTAAATATTTGCAATGGGTAGATTCGGTATTAGGAGTAAAAGGTGTGAAACTGATTGATTATAGAAATGGGATATACCAATATGATGATACAAGGTTTTATTGGAATAGAACTTTTGATTATTTCTTAGTATATCCCTCTAGCTTTACACATGGAGAAGAATCAGATTTAGGCAATGGAAATCATTTCGTAAATGAAGATAGTACAATCTGTTTGAATGTGTATGCTACTTACTTCGATGTTTTTAAAGATGATTATTCGCTTCATGAATGGTTTGATATAATGATTGATACAGAAGTAGAACAAGGCAATAGAATTGTCAAGAAAGATATTACAGACCATAGTTATACTATTGAAGGTAATACTAAGGGTGGTAGATGTTTTTATAGTAAAGCTACTCATAAAAAAGCTTATGAACGTGAGATTATTGTAACAGTGAAATTGAAGTATACAGATTCAAGAAGAAAAGAGGTAGAGAAACTTTTACCAAATATATTCAAATATGTCTCAACAAATGAGTTATAAAAAACAATGGTGCTACGAATTGAAGATATATCTTTCATTGGTGTATATGTAAACGATAGCTTTAGAGACTTTAAAGATATAAATGATTATGCCAATTATCATGTATCATTACTAAACAATAAAAGATATCAAGCTTTTAGTGGTGGAGACTTTATTGATAGGGTAGTTAAAGGTGGATATGCTACTGACCCTAATTATAAGAGAGCATTATCTAATGTATATAATCAGATAGCTAAAGCCCAAGAAGGAATGAAGATTCCTAAATTAAAGGGTGCAGGAGAACTTAGAAATAGAATATTAAGACAGTTCAACAAAGAAAAAGCTGCTAACAGAAATGAAGAACAATTAATTGGCTTTGATTGGAGTAGATATAAATCTAATAAACCTAAGCCAGAAACTACACCTACTCAAAGTGAGCAGTTAGAGAATGGCGGTGTTATTAAAGCACAAGACGGAATAGTAACTCAAGCTATTAATAAAGTTAAGAGTTTTCTTCCAAAAGAAGAACCTAAGGAACCTATTAATGTTGTAGATGTTGCTAAAGAATATGCTCCTAGTGCTGTTGCTTCCATGCTTCTTGGTAATGTAAATCCATTTGTTAGTAAACTCTTAGAAGGAAAGAAACCTTCCCTTGATTATTCCCATAAATTTGGAAGTACAGGGAATAAGTTTGAAGAATTTGCAAGTGTAATGACTCCTATTTTTAAAGAAGCATTGGAAGAAAATGGATTGCCCACTACTAATCTTAATAACTTAGTAAGGCAAGCAGCATTGGAAAGTAATTATGGATTAGACCCTAGAGGTGAAAGAGGGTTTAACTTAAGTGGAATTAAACATCCAGGTGATTCAATAGCTCCCAAATATAAGAAGAGCAGATACAAAGACGGATTTGATTATATAGACTTTGATAATCTAAAAGACTATGCTAATTATAAAGTAAAAGTATTAAATGATAGATATAAAGCTCTAGATGCTAAAGATACTAATGACTTTATAGATAGATTACATGGAAATAATTCTGGGAAGTATAATTATAGTGCAGATAAAGATTCTTATAGGAGAAATTTAAATGGAACTTTATCACTTAATAAGTACTTAAAAAGAGGTGGGATTATTAAATATCAGAATCCTTCTAGTGGGATTCAGAGGAGAGACGCCATTAAAGATTATAGACCTCAAATTCAAGAGCCTATAGAGCAACAATATACTCCAACTCAACAGCCAGTGCTATTTTCTGATAATAGAACTGGTTGGGAGAAAGAAGTATCTAGGCAAATCAAAGCTGATAAAGCTAAGAATGATAAACTTTATGGTAATCAGCATACTTGGAACTGGTCTGCACCATTTACCAATGCTAAAATTACTAAAGATAATGCTAGTGCCATGTTTGACTTTAATAAGTCAGCAGCAATGAGTACCTTTGCAACTGGAATAGGTGTTGCTAATCCTGTTGCTAGTGCAACATCAATGGTCGGTTCTATTGCTGGGGCTGGCATCGGTAATAAAATAGCAGGGAATAAAGGAGCTTTGATAGGTGGCTTTGTTGGTGGAATGGTTAATCCCAATATTAGATTTGGAAAGAGCAGTTCTACAAGACATCAAAAATATGGTAGTCTCAACGACATCAATATACATAGTAAGATGAATTTCGATAATTATAATCAGATTATGAATAAGATAAAAGAAGAAGAGAACTTATATCGACTCTACTTACAAAATAAGACTGTGGCTGATAGAATTAATAAGGTAGCTCCGTCTTACAGAGACGCAGTAGATGAATTTACTAAGAGTGGAATAAAGACTAAACTAGGTCAGCCTGACAAAAATTTTAATGCAGTTAATAAAGTTGCAGATGATGTTGAGCCGTCTTTAGGTGGAGTTCCATTTAAGCACCAGGAGAATGTTTATAACTTAAAACCTGGAGAAACAATAATAGATTTAGAGCCTGTTGCTCACGAAAATAGTCATGGTATAGATAGAGCCATGAGTTATTTCATGAGTACTGATTATTTAAATAAATTATTAAATCCAAACGATAAACTTCCATTTCATAAATGGATTAAAGAAGCGAAGGATAAGAAACAGATAGTTGATTATGTAAAGCAAATTAGAGGATTAGATATGAATAATCCCGCTGATTATCCGCAGATAGAAAAGCAAATTTATAATTATTTCTCTAAGCCTACAGAAATTAAGGCTTATTTTAGTAGGATTCCATTTGAGAAATATAAGAAATCTGTAGATAGAAGTTTTGACGGAAAAATAATTAACAATCCAGTGTCAGAGGATATATTTCAAATTACTGATGCTGATATACTAAATGATGTCAGATTACAGCTTATATCTTCTATATACAGTAGAAATAATATATCGTCTTACAATTCTCTTAAAAATAATTTATCTGACAAGATATGGGGAATATCTACATTAGGTATTCCTATCATTAACACTATGGTAAATGGCTATGAATGAAATTGACATAATCTTAAAAAAGAATCCAAGTATAAATAAAGAAGACTTACTTATATTGGCAAGTTGGTTATTAGAGTACTGTGATAATAAGTGCCCGAAATCTATAGCTTCTTTCAGAGAAAATATAGATAAATGGTGCGAAGTTACTATACCTCTTCCACACTACTTTTTTATAAAACATAGAGACATCTCTAAATCGGATGAGTTCTTTAATCTGCTTCATAAAGTAGAAAATTATAGTTATGACAAGGATAATTTTCATATAGAAGGCATCAGAATTATCAATGGAGAAATATTGCAGGAATGGTCGCAGGAGATTCCAGAAGAAGATGGAGGACCAATAATAGATGACTTTCCAAGAATATAAGAAATGAATAAATATGAACAAATGGATTTATATAACATCAAAGCATCCCTATGATGCAGCTTGCTCACTTGGGATAAATAAAGAAGTCTCGTTTATATTAACTGTCCCACATTTAAATTGGGATATGATAGAAGAGTACAAATATTTAGCAGATAATCCAGATAATGCGGAGTTAGATGCAATAATAGTTAATGAGGTTGGGGTTATTGCCAATAGGAAGGTTTTAGAACATAATTTAAAAGAGCTTACAAAGATATTAAACAATTAAGCGTGGTAACTAATTTTAACACATATCATTGGGTTAACTTATTAAAAATTAGTAACTTTGTAGAAATAAAAGTAGTCCAGTTCCCGCTAGAATCGTGAATAACTAATTAATCTCGTGGACTATTAATTATCTCATAATGTTTGCGAGGGGCTATGTTTATGATTATCTATGCAAAGATATGATTATTTTCTAAGATTAATAAAAAAAGGTGGTATTGCAGTACCACCTTTACTGTTACATCTACTTGATTGAAATAATTTTGTAACTAAACCAACTAAATTTACCTACGAGGTAATCTTCTTCGATGTTCTCTCACGAACTCGACTTTGCCAAATCTTGTACGTTTGTATGCGTGTACAAGAACAGGCTTCTTCAAAATTGTTTGTAACGTATATTCCATTACTTTCCATTTAGAAGTTAATAACTAATTAATCTAGTAGATACTTGTTCAGTTATTACTTGATAGGAAGGTGGAGATATACGTTACAAATATATAAAAAGATAATTATAAATTAATAATTAAACAAATGAATTATGGAAAATGAATTAAACACATTGAATTGTAAAAAGGGAGACATGGTGTTAGTATGTTGGGATGATAAATATAAAGTTCACACCCCAATTATAAGTAAAGATATAAAATATGATTATTTTAAAGAAGGAGTATTTAATACAACAACACTCGGATATCTAGTTTATATAGATGAGAATATTGTTGTATTGTCTAGAAATATGGTAAACGAAGGTCTTTTTGAAGACTTTATTAAAATACCTGTAAATCTTATAAAGAGTTGTACAATAATAAACAAATGATTATGACTAAATGAGATTCATAACTTTCGTAAGACAAATGTTTACTTCACATTCAGGAATCTCGTCTAAAAGAGTGTGTGGAGTAATAGGGTGGTTTGTTGCAGTTGCAGTACTTATATATTGTACTATAATGTGTATACAAGCACCATTAATGATAGATACATTTTTAATATGTGTTATGGCTTTATTAGGAATAGATTCAGTAACAGGTATTTGGAAAAAATTTAAAAGCAATGAAGGAAATTCTGAAGAAAATAGTAAACTTCCTAAAACAAAGTGATAAACTGAAACATTGTTTAGTTAATCTTTTAGTAATGTTGATTGCTGGAAGTATTAATATTTGGCTAGGTATAGGTCTAGCAGTAGGTTTATCAGTAGGTAAAGAGTATTCGAAAACTCTTTCAATTATAAAAACAGCATTTGAAGAAATTCATTTGCTGTTTTTTTATCCTTAATCTTGTTATATTGTAAATAATAACTAATTTTGCACCCCGAAATATGCGCTCTTTGAAATGCTTAACTTAAAAAGGTCACTAGCAGCAACGCTTTATTGTGTCAAAAGCACTTTAAATGTTATCCATTGAGGTAACTCGTGACCTGTAACCTTTTTAAGACAGAGACACAACGTCTATTTTTTATTAAATAAAATTCTTATATGATTATATCTACATTGAAAGATATTAAAAATGAGGGTGTTAACGTTTGTTTCATTCAAGGAAACAGACAAGTGTCTAATAAAAATGTAAAGTCTAAGACTACATCTATTGATAAATATGGTATTCTTGTACCATTGATGTATGTCAAAGGCACAAAAGCTGTTAAAGACGGTTGCTCATTAATGACAAGTGACGGAAAGCCTATTTCTAGTGAAGAAGCTGACAAATATATTGTTATTGTTGACGGGCAACATAGATATTCAGCAGCAATAGAAAATGGTGTTTCTGATGAAGAAATATATCTTTTTGAAAGCTATGCTACAGCTACAACAAAAGAGTTGTTAGCAGAAGCAAATGTTGAAGTAGAAAAGTGGAAAGGTGAGGATTATATTGCAGGTGCTACTTTGGCTAAGCCAGAGAATGAACTTCTGCAATTTGCAAACTCCTTATCTTTAAGAGGATTTCCGATTAGTACAATTAGTCTTATTTTATGTTGGGATAAGCACAAGTTTACCTCAAAAAAATTAAGTAAGCTAATGAAAGGTGAAGCTGTAGATATAGAGTATAAAGCTGAAAGAGCTAAAGTTTTTTTGGATGCTATGTCTAAATTTACAGATAAATTTGTTGCTAAGAACTATGCTATTAATGTCGTCATAGACTTATCAAGCGAAATGGGTTACAAGCCTGTTTGTGAAGCATTGTCCAAAATTTCAGAAACTACTATACAAAGAATCGAAGGGATAACTGGAGAGGAAAATGTAAAAAGCTTCTTGAAGGATGCAATAAATAAAGAGTTAGGTAATTAAAAGTTTAATCATTTAAAACCATAGGTTATGTAACCAAAGTTTAAAAGTGCATATTTCATAGCCGATTATCAGAAATGGTAATCGGCTTTTTTTATTGATTATAGTAACAAGATACATAAATAGGGTTAAATAGTATGAAACCTCGCACATGCGCACCGGGCTCTGATACCGGGCGACAATGGTGAAGTTCCCCATTACGGGTGATGTAAAAATGATACCCTATGTCCTTGAAACCTCGTTGCAGGTGACATTGTCGAAGCTGCTCTACGGTGAAGGAAACATTGCAGCGCGTCGCGCTGCAATGAATCACCAACAACTTAATCTCACGTGGGAGATAGTTTTCTTCTGAATTTTCCATATCGGTCAGCAGGAGATTAATGTCCCACGCAGGACGTTACACCGATAGCCGAAATGATCGAAGTCGCGATAGTTACAATAAACTGGAGAATGTTTTTCCAAAGTTGCTTTTTCATATAAATTTGAATTAAAGAATAAATACTACTGATACATTATGAACTCAAGAACCAGTCAACAACCGGTTGATTAAGCTGCCGGGTCCGGAGCTTCCCCGCTGCCGGAACCTCCCTGATTATCATCACCGCCATCATCAGGAAGCGGATCTTTATCCGAATCAGTGGAAGAATCACTTTTATACAATGTATAATCCAATGTCTTACACAACTTGCGGAGATCACTACCCGGATAGAAGAGCACTTTGCCCTTATCAATGCATGATGCCTTGAATTCCTTTGCCGTATCGGTAGGAGTACCGGTCTTGATACTCATACGGAAATTACCCAGGTCACCCATCTGGACGATATTTCCTTCATCCAGTACATTGACGATTTCGAGCAAAAACTCACCGATACAACCTTCCAGTTCCCCTTTGGAATAAGAAGAGCGTTCAGTGATACGTTTACAAACTTCCTTGACCGTCACTTTACGACCGCTACGCGCCACTGCATAAAATTTCGGAGTTTCACTAGGTTTCAACAGGTTCTTACGAGCCATGAGAGTGTAATTCTGTGCCATAACTTTTAATTTTAAATCATTAATTTTTAATTGTTTAATTGCCTTGTAATCGATTACATGACAAAAGTACTACATCGGGAAAGCGGCATGACGCATAATGACGCACACAGGCGCACAGATAAAAAGAAAAAACATCGGGAGATTTGTATCGAAACTTCCCAATGTTTGATTTCAATCATTGAGATGTTTTTTTCAAATCTCCCGATGTTTTTCCGGACTCTTCAAAAGGACAAAAGGACAAAAAGGACAGATGTGACTATTGCTCATTCATCTTGGTATAGGAACCATGGGATATCTTATTGATCTTTACTCCATTAAGCGATTTTAGCAGACGTGTTACCTTACGATGGTTGAAATCGTATTTTGCGCCAATCTGAATCGCTTCATCTGTCGTGAAACTGTCGGGCAACTCTTGAACAAAATTACGAATAGTGTCCGGATTCTTCAGTGGACGGACCGAAGGAGACGGCATGGATGAGTGCAACAACCGGCTATGCTCGTAACAACATAGAACGATTTGAAGAGAACGCTCAAAATCAGCGTCCGTGCAATAAATCTCGGGAGAAAGATCGGTTGCTTCAAATTGCCGGATACGGGTCTGGATCATACTGATACGCATCACCAGAAAAGCATAGCGTTTCACTACGGCTTGGAGGTCATCGTTGCCTTCCAATGCCACCTCGGACAGCATACGTGAGAAAATCTCATTCAGACGGTTCCATTGCAGGCGGTTGAAATGAAAAAGAACCGGATGAGCCAGACAGAAGTGATATAATTCGGAGACACGATGCGCAATCGGTTTGAAAGAATCTTCCAGTGAGACGCAGTCGTCGCCCATTTCTTTCCAGTGCGGAGCTTCGCGGAAAGTGTAAATCAGGGTGCGGCTGGGCAATCCGTTTTCGTAGCTGCTCAATAGGCCGTCTATTTGTCCGGGAGTACCCGTCAGCAACAAAGCCAATTTGGGATGGCGTATATAGATCGGAATGAGGCCGTTGGCTTTGTAGGAAGAATCTATATTTTCGTGCTCAAAAGCCTTGCGGAGCATATCGTCGAAATTGCCACAATCCAGATGATTGGCTGTGGATAGCGTTTGTGCCTCCGTGTCGAAAATGATGCTTCCCTGTGGACCGTTGTCCTGCATCTGCATTTGCATGCGGGTATAGCTGGTAGTAGCAGGAATGAATAGCATTTTGAAAGGAGGTCGTTGCGGTTCTTCGGAGCATGCTTCTCCTTTCTTTTTCTGTTTTTGATATTCTGATTGCCAGTTATTATGTACAGTTTGGTAGTTTTTCATCATAGATTCACTGGTAGACAGGATTTCTGAATGTATTTCTTCCAACAGGTATCGTCCGGTTTGGGCGATACTTTTACCACTGGCGGCAGGCGAAAGTATGACACTGAATATATGCGTGGAGTATTTTTTATGATTATAAATTCCGAAAGTCTGCGGAAGTGCTGCGCTCAAGGCCGTGAGATCGGAAAGGAGAGCGACATCTTGTTCGCGTTCGCTTCCGTCTTCAATGATACAGTCATTTAATAGGTCGGGAAGATTATTGTACAAACTGCGGGGAAATAAAGGGGTTCCTTTTCGGAATTCTTCTCCCAGCCAATAGGCTTCGTCGTCGGTATCGGAATTTTCTGCAGTACTATATTGTCTTTTTGTCCTTATGTCCTTTTGAAAAGAAGGGTCGCTGGCCGGAGAGGAAGCGGGTGCATGTTCATTAACTTGTTTATATCCAGACGATAAAACCTTTGTTAGCTCTTCGGAACGAAAATCTGTGTGCTCGAAAAATAGAGAAAGTTCGCGTAATATGCTTTTCTGGGGATAGTGTCGGCGGCAGGCTTCGCAGGCAAGTTTGAAGACGTTGGAATGGCGCTGACCGGCTGTTAGCGGATGAAAGAAAATATAGGACGAAATAAATTGGGCGATTTCTTCTTCAGACACGTTTTCCGGAGTATTATCCTGAAGGGGAAAGGGAGGAAGCACTTCATTTTCAGAGAAAGTGTTTGTTTCTTCTTTTATAAGTGGCTCCAACACAAATGCCTGATAGAGCGCCGCAACATATCCGTTGGGGGAATAACTGAAATAACACAGGCGACTTTCGTCCTTGCATGCCGGGTCACTCTCCAATCCCAGCAGTTGATTGTAGTAGCGGCTCACTAGTTGCTGCCCTTCACGATGGCGGTTTTCGATACCTTCTACATAGGCGAAAACTTTCACTCCGTCGGTAGGGCTTTCTATTGCCGCTACTGTGTGGGGATCTGCCGCACAACGTTGGATGACTTGAAGACGATCTTTTACATGATCGTAATCAAGTCCGACAATATGGCTGGGGAGAAGAAAGTTTTTGATAGCGTGCGCTCCGTCGAATGTGCCTGCCGGAGTGAAGCAGGGGAGTTGGTTTTTCAGCTTCTGTGCCGCGGCATGGTCTCCTTCTGCATAGTACCGCCGAATAGCGTTTATGATGGAGGCATAGATCGGATGAATGCACATAATAATGACTTCAAGGAAAGACATGACTCGGGGCTTTTTTGAATACACATTTTCGTAAACCGAGACTTTGATTTCTTCTAAAACTTTCATATAAAATTGTTTTTGTAAGATTGAGCTACCTGACTATCAGATAACGGGAACAAAGGTCGGGATATTAAAAATAGGGTTGCTTCCCTATGTGGATAGCACTTGATAAAGCAAATAAAAAATGAAATATTATAATTTATTAATCATAGAATGACATGGCAAAAGAAAAACAGGAACCTTATGAGTTTTTAAGCAATTTGGTATTGGCTTTAATGGATATGGATCGTATTTTCAGTAACAGTTTTTTCATAAGCGAATTCGCTATCTCTCCTAAAACATTAGGGGAGATAAGGCGGGGAGAGGATATGTGCATTTATCAGTATGTACGGGTGATCCGGTGTATGACGAAATATCTTCATTTGATTATTCAGCTGGATATGTTGCTGAAGGAGTTAAGAATCGTACTGTCTTCCCATTGTGACTTGGTGGTCGCTACGGTTCCGCATCGTTCTTGCGGAACTTGTCAGCCGACAGAATGGGTGGCAGTGATGCATTGGGATGGAGTGAAATTGTGATTTCTACAGAAAATAGGGCATTTTTTCAATCTTTTTGCCCGATTTCTTTCTTTATTTAATTTTTTTTATATCTTTGCTTTCATATTGAGAAACACGGATAAAAACTCACTTATTTATTCATATAAATTTAATAAATTATGTTCAAAGCTCCTTTCTCATTTGACGGGCGTATTCGTAGAATTGAATATTTCCTGTCGGGCATTATCGGTGGTATAGTTTCCAGTATTGCATGGGCACTTGGTGTAGGTACATTTATTTTGGGTGCTGCCAGCGGATCGGCCGGTGGATCAGTATTTGGTTTATTGATCGGTCTTGCTGCTATGATTGCTTCCATTTGGTTCTCTTTGGCACAGGGTGTGAAACGTCTGCACGACTTAAACAAATCCGGTTGGCTGATTTTGTTGTGCTGTGTGCCTATCATTGGTTGGATTTTTGCATTGTATATGTTGTTTGCAGATGGTACGGTAGGTCCTAATCCTTACGGAGCAGATCCGAAAAACCGTATGCCATATCAGGCACAGCCTGCTTCTGTAAATGTGACTGTAAACGTTTCAAGAGAAGAGGTGAAAGTTGACAAGCCGGTGGAGGATGCTCCCGCACCTGCAGAAGCTCCAGCGGAGGAGAATAAAGAAAAAGCTGAATAATCTTATTAAAGAAGAAATAAGAAAGCCTCTTGCAAAATTCGTTTTGCAGGAGGTTTTTTGTTACTAATCTGTTTGTTATTCAATATTTTGTATAAATTTGTAGAATAAATAATCAATCTATCGAATATGTATATGTTAAGCACAGTAATCTCTCAAACTGGTGAATGCAATGCACAGCACGCGACAGACCCTTGTTTTTTAAATCAATGGGGATATTCTACCCTTTTGTTAATCATTATCGGGATAGGTTTAGTATACCTGCTTTTTAAGAAACGGAAATTCTTAGTGGATAACCTGAAATGGATTGCAGGTACGGTATTTATTGCAGGTTTCCTGATATATTGGTATGCTTTTAATGAGGGAGGGAGTGACAGTAATTCGATAGCGTTGGCGTTTAGGTCTGCTCTGTCTTCTATGGAAATGTTCGCTTCGCATTCCGATCTTTTGGAGGTTCCTGAAGATCTGCATCATGATCCTTTCTACATGACGATATTTTCTGTGATACATTTCCTGGCCGTTATAGTGAGTGCGGTTTTTATCATCAAACTGTTAGGATTCAGATTTATCTCATGGGTGCGGTTATGTATGGCGAATCTTTCAAGAAAGAAGAAATGCCGGCTGTTTATTTTCTGGGGTGTCAATGATAATGCGATATTGCTGGCTAACAGCATAAGAAAAAAAGCGGCAGAGCCCAAGGGGAAGAATGAAGAAGGATGGGAGAATTGTAAGTTCATTTTCGTGAGGTTGCTTTCTGCTAATGAAAGCAGTTCTCATGGCCGGTTCACATTCAGTCATTTCTTTAATTCGTCTCATGACGGAACTGAAAAATTTATAGAAAAGATAGAAGAGCTTGACGGCATACTGGTTAACTCTAAATTTGGAATCACAGGCCGGGTTATAGATAAAGTCAAATCGGAATTTGATTTATACAAATATCTCGGATTGAGGAGATTGGGAAACCTAATCAAGAAGTACCCGCAGGCAACTTTCTATTTCTTGTCTCCCAATGAAGAACTGAATCTGGAGGCGGTGTCTGTTTTTAAGGAAATAGCGAAATGTAAAGAAGATAGAGTCCATAATCAGGTTCAGATTTATTGCCATGCGCGTAAGAACAACCAGAACCAGAAGTTGGAAATATGTGATGGGTTGAAACATCAGATTCATATCATCGACTCGTCTAATCTTGCTGTATTGCAATTAAAAAAGAATGTGAGGAATCACCCCGTGAATTTTGTAGATGTCGATACATCGAAGGCTTGTGTAAAGAAACCTTTTACGTCGATGATTATTGGCTTTGGAGAAACAGGACGTGATGCATTTCGTTTTCTATATGAGTTTGGGGCATTAATCGATGTAAATGGCAATAGGAACCCTCAAAAAATATATGTGGTTGATGAACATATGGATGAATTGAAAGGTGATTTTTTAATGAAAGCACCTGCCTTGAAGGAGAGGAAAAATGAGTTGGAATGGTGTGAAGAAATGTCTATCCATTCCGAACGTTTTTGGGAAAAGCTCTCTGAAATCATTCATGATCTAAACTATATTGTAATTGCTATAGGAAATGATAATGAAGGGATGGCATTGGCGATTGATCTCTACGAATATGCCTATCGATATAGAAAGGATTGTTTCAATGATTTTAGGATTTATCTGCGTGTCAATGGAAGTTGCAACACCATTCAGCTGAAGCAAATAAAAGAGTATTTTAATATTTATGGCAATACCCGGGATGTAATCATAACTTTTGGAGCGCAGGAAGAAATATTCTCGTACGATGTGGTATCGACAGATGTGCTTGAAGTATTGGCAAAGGAATTTTATTATGCATATCAGAAAATTATGATTGACGCAATGCCTGAAACGAATGAGAAGGAAATTGAAGAGAAGAAGAAAGCGAAGGAAAGCCTGAAGCAAACAGCGGAAGAAGAATGGAATGCGCGTAGAGAGGCATTGCAGGACAAGCATAGCTTGAATGCACAAATTAAATTGGCTTATCAGGAAGAGCAGGATAGGGCTAATGTATGGCATATCGATACCAAAAAGTTTTTAGCTGGGGCCATGGGAGAGGATGGCAAAGATAATAAGGAAAGATTGAAAGAGATGGTTGAGCTGACGCAGCGTGATGCCCATACATTGAACTATTCTAAGTTTTGTGACGTTGTTTCCAGTACATTATTTGATAATTTGAGTAAGTGCGAACATTTGCGTTGGAATGCATGTATGGAACTGCAAGGATTTGTAACGTGTGACGGAGATAAAGACTTTCAGCAGAAGAAGCATAAATGCATCGTCGATAATGATATTTTAAGAAGTAAATATCCGGAAACCATCCCTTATGACCAGTGTGTGGTTGAGCTAAGTTTTAGATTGAAAAAGAAGTAACTATATGACAGATCAGGAAATAGTCGACGGATTAATCAATCGGGATGAAAAAATCACCGATTGGTTTTTCAACATAAAATATCGTCCGTTGTTTATCAATGTAATTAAGCTGATATTTGATTACCAGGTTGATTACGATGAATGTATCAGCGAACTCTACTATCATCTAATGAAGAATGATGCTGCCGTTCTTCGTAATTTTGAGGGACGTAGCACCATTGGAACATGGATTAAGATTGTGGCAATTCGTTTTTTCTGTTCCCGGAAAAAACGTGAACAGATGATAGAATACGAGAGTAAAGAGCCTCTTTATGAGCAGAATCATGAAGAAGAAATAGACGACTCTGAATCGAAAATAGCCGCAAAGATTGATTTGGAACGTTTGTTCGATCTGATGTCGAATAAGCGGTATGTGATGGTCATCAGGGAATTAGTACTCAAAGAGGTCGAACCTGAATTTTTAGCATTATCTATGGGAATAACTGTTGCTAATCTGTACAATATTAAAAAGCGTGCGCTGGCAGCATTGGCTCACTTAGCTATGAATGATAAGAAGAAGTATGAAAACAAAAGATAAAAATATGATAACCGAAGAATTGTTGGCTGCTTTTGAAGAAGGTAAGACGAATGCTGAAGAAACAGCTTTGGTACTTGAATATCTGGCGACTGATGAAAGTTTGCAAGAGGAATTTATCTTGTCTCAACAGTTGGATGCCATGATGGGAGCTGATGATGAAGAAACGGACTTCCTGCCAATGGCGCAGATGGCAGCCAAATCGGAAGGTAATCTTTGTGATTTCCAGTGTGAGCAGTTTATTTTGAAACGTAGAAAGATTGAATATAATTCGGATGAACTCTCGGAGGAGGCCAGGAATAACAGTTGGTTGAGGGAGAGGGGAACTCCTTTGCATAGTGTAGGCCGCCTGCTCGAACAACGCGGATTGATTGTGATGCGCAGTTATGGTTCCAGTATTGACAGTGTCATACGTGCCCTCAAGGCCGGACATGATGCGATTGTTGTGGTAAATAGTTGCCGGTTGCCGGAAAATAGCGAGGAGGAAATTGCTTATCATGCAGCAGTAGTGCTTGACGTAAATGAAGAGGAAGTGACGCTTTATGATCCTGCAACAGGAGAGGAAAGTACGGCCTATCCCAAGGATCACTTTATTGCGGCATGGAATGATGCAAAAGCATATCTTGCGAGGGTGAAAGTGCCTGATCTGGATTATAATCCGCGGCCCATTGATCTGGAAGATGTTGAATTGAGCACTGATTTGATTGAATTGCGTGAAGCCATTGCTGAAAATGCGCATGAAGTCTGGGCCGACCAGCGTCAGGAAGAAGGATGGACTTATGGACCGCAGAGGGATGACGAGAAGAAAGAGACTCCGGACATGGTGCCTTATTCCATGCTTCCTTATTCGGAAAAAGAATATGACCGACGTATGGCGTTTGATACGATCAAGCTGATGAAAAAGCTGGGGTATAGTATTATCAAACAGGGCGATACGGCTCTTCATAATGAGCTGATGAGAAAATTGAAGAATGAAGGTGATGCCAAAGTCTGTGAATGTGGTGCGTATATCTTCATGGATCAAATATATTGCAGTCATTGTGGCAAAAAAATAGATTGGAAATTGTTCCGCTAATATATAAATAATGAATCATAAAATGAAAGAGTATATTCCCAATCCGGTGGATACAGGACATATCCAACTCCCGAAGGAGTTGGAATACCTGGTAGAAGAAATGGCTAAGAATGTTCATGAAGTCTGGTCGAAAACCAGAATAGAACAAGGTTGGACGTATGGAAAAAAGCGGGATGATGTGTTGAAGCAGCATCCGTGCCTGGTTCCGTATGAAGAATTACCTGAAGAAGAAAAGGTGTACGACAGAAATTCTTCGGTGGAAACCTTGAAACTGATTATGAAACTAGGGTTCAAGATTTCGAAGGATGAGGAATAGGCGATCTGCCTGCATCCAACAAGATAAATGGTGCCCAATATTTACTGTCTGCATATCCGTTCTCACGAAGGTACTGTTGCGCTTTGATAAGAGCCTGTCGTTCGGATAATCCTGAAATGATGTTCTCATAGAATTTAGTCATGAGAAGCATGGAGGCCTGGTCGTCAACAGCTGAAAGTGTCATGAGGATGGTTTGTACTCCTGCATTCTTAAAGCCTCGTTGAAGACCGAAAAGACCATCCGCACCAAGAGTACCTTGACCGGTGTTGCAGGCAGAAAGAACAACCATACGACAACCGCGGAGGTTTAGTGTACTGATTTCATCTGCACGGAGCAGTCCGTCATTATTCTCTTCCGTGGCATTGGCGCCGGACATAATCAGGAAGCAATGCTTCATCGCATCATCGGCTTCACGTTGCTTCAATTCTTTATAGTCTCCGTGAGTAGCTATGTGAATCAACGAAACAGCTTTGCCGTCGAGTGCCCGGAACTGCTTTTCCGTTCCGTTTTCACCTACGAATAGATTGGTTTTAATCTTCTTTTCTTTCAACAGGGAATTTACGTTATTTACTTCATTGAGCGTATATGGTAACTCATGATACCCATTCTGTCCGTTACGGAATTTCCCGGAGTTATGATCTGTAGAAACAATATTGCGAACTTTGGTTGAAGCCATTTCGTAGTCTAATCCTCCGAAAAGTGCGGCTGATGAGTAGTTCAGTGAAGCTTTGTCGAGTGCGATTTCTTTTGTTGACGATAAACGATAGACGGCTTTCTGGAATGCTAACGGCAGGTTACCCGCTCCATACGGAAGATATTCTACAGGTAACTGATGAAGTATCCCGTCTGGTGAAAAATAAATAGTGTCCGCTTTGCTGATATATTCATCCAGCGCTTTCCAGAAATGTGCCCTGTTTTCGGTTGTGGTGAAAGCAGTAGGCGATTGTATCTCTTTCGATAGCAATTTCTGACTCATTAACTTGATTGCGGTGGGAGACACGTCGCCCGGACGAAGTACGAAAGCGGTCAGGTGTTTGTCCGGAGCTAGTAATTCATCGTCTATGAGAGCAAATTCTATGGCGATGGAGTTTCCATGCAGATGCTTTTGTACGTCTTGCCATTTGACGGAAAGATAACGGGTATAGTCGCCGAAATCAGTAGATTTTCGCATCAAGTCCAGTTGCAGCTGTTCATACTCCTCTTTCTGGCGGATGATATTTTTCCGTGCTTCCGTCTGATTGGTTGCATTCGGGAGTTCACTTTGCATGGATAAAATTTGTTCCGCCATAAGGGTAGCCTTGTTGTATTGGTCGAGCAGGGATTTATCTCCCGAAGCGCGGATCAGAGACTCCAGTTCAATAGACGAATTGAGCATAATACCTTTCGAAAACAATAATGCATCGTAACCTAACCGGGCAAAACGTTGTTTTTGTTCAGGTGTACCTGTTGCGGCGATATTGGCTGCACGGAGGGGAATACTGTCCAGTGAGGAACGGATATCCTTCCAGAATGCCAGGCGTTCATCGGCTTTCGAGAGACGGAAAAGATTACGCAGCGCGGTTGTTTCGCCGGAGAGGAAAGGTTCCATATAGGCTAATGCCTTGTCGGTCTGTCCTTGGGTATAGTAGATGTCAGCGATAGTCCCTAATGCGGAGACATACATCAAACCGTCTTCTCCCCATTGCAGGCGATAAGCGTCCAATTGTTCAAGATTCTCTTTCAATAGCCTGTTTAAAACCGCCATTCGTTGACGTTCGGCATCCTGTTCTGTCTGCTTGGCTGCTGTCTCATTGCCCATCATGGTGTGGCAACGATTCAGACTGCTAAGTGCATCCTGATATTTTACATCACTGCCGGGAAGAATTTTGTAAATGTCTGCAGCCTGTTGGTAGTTTGCTGCTGCTTCTGCATATTGTTTTTGTCGGTATAAGATACTGCCTCTGGAACGCAGAATTTCCCCCATCTTATCTGACTTATCACCCGTCGGAAGCAGTTTTTCGGCTTTTGTGAGTATTTCGAGGGCTTTTCCGTACTCCTTGGTGAATCCGTAGTTACGGCACAATGCAACGGAGGCGTCTACATATTTGTCCAGTCTGTCCGGCAACATCTGTGCATAAACCGACAGTGCCTGGTTGAGCATACGATTGGAGGCCTCATACTTGGCGGCAATGCTATAATTGAGTCCGCCCAGATAAGATTCCAATGCAAATTTAGCCTGTTCGGCAGGATTGTTGCGAAGGATGTCTGCTGCCAGTTCGTAGTATTCGCCGGCAGATGCGTGATCTTGTATTCCGGAAAGAAATTGCGCATAGTTGTGGCGTACTTTAAAAACAATCTCCTTATCAGTATTCACATCGCATTTCTTTAAAGCATCCAGAAAATGTGCCCTTGCCTTATCATTGTTACCTATGCTGGCAAAATACTGGGCACGCTCGGTCAGGCAATCAGGTTCGTCGCAAGGCTTTTCCAATTCTTTTTTATTGTGAGCTTCTACCAATTTCATGTATTCTAATACTTTCGGCTGATTGTTCAGTTCCACGTAGATGGATGATATCCAATCGAGAAGTTGCTCGTATTCTTTTGAATCGTCAGGAAAGATGTTGAAGGCCTGCTCATAATAAGTGACTCCTACATCTTTACGTCCCGACAGGTAGTACAACGAACCTATCTGCTGGAGTTGACGGGCAACTGAAAGGGACTTTTCGCCATACATCTTTTTACTGATGGCTATTTCCTCTTCTACGATGGCACTTGCTTTGTCCATTTCTCCTAAAGCTATGTAGCAGCGGGCGAGATTGATATGAAACATGAATGCCTGTTCAGGACGGGGCTGAATGCGACTGCACAGTTCCCATGTCTTGCCATGAATTTCTGCTGCTTTAGGATAGTCTTTTGCAACAGTCAGGTAGTAGAGTCCTGTGTTGTTCAGGGAGGAAATGTATTTGATATTTGTTTCGCCCAGTATGGTCTTGCGCATATCTGCTGCCATTTGTGTATAGGTTAGTCCTTCGGGACGTTCCAGATTCAGATAACAACGGCCGAGAATGTGCAGGCAGGTAGCGCGTTCCGCACTCTGTGTCTTTCCCGTTTTGACATATAATTCGTCCGCTTGTTTCAGTTTGGTAATGGCGGTTGGGTAATCTTGTTTACTTTCTAGTTTTTGAGCTTCTTCAACCAGTAGGTCGGCTTGGCTTGCAGTCTGTGAGTAGGCTGTCAGACATAGACAGGCTAATAGAGATAGAATGAATTGTCGCATATAATAGAGATTTTAGTGGATTAAAATAAGATCAAGGCAAAGCTCCCGTCTCTCTTGCTTTTATTGGTGATCAAGACGATGATTTTATACCGTTCGTCCGAGCTAACCTTTTCTTTACGGAAAGGAAGACCTTTCCGGACACTGTCATTACATTTGTATTCCCGTTCACTTTTCGATTGATAACCGATTGTCTTTATTTTCCAACTGAAAGAGCGATTCACCTCTGCCACACAGCCTATCTGCGAGGTTCCCGAACAGCTCGGAATCTCGAAAGTACAGGTCTGACCGGCAGCCAC
>UMGN01003446.1_pt1 | contig 23227 bp, 22 predicted proteins | sample 1965281 | NCBI WGS metagenome assembly UMGN01 (sample SAMEA4836073, study PRJEB28245) | human gut metagenome | biome: gut microbiome; material: fecal sample | place: Denmark | collected 2008 | reverse complement strand
TAAAGGCTTTTTCTGTTTGTCGTTATTATACCGTAACGGCACACTTGTGCAAGCTTATACTTTAAAAGTAATGTTGATTTATTAACCATTTCCAATATATTAGGAAATAGCCCTGAAGTCTTAGCAGAAACATATGTCCACTTTCAAGACGAACAATTAAAAGAAGCAGCCTGTAAGCAAAGCAATCTACTTCCCACACTCTCTTTCTAACTCTTCAAGGCAATTAAAATATCATATTATAGATAACCTAAAAATTTTAATAATTAAATGGAGGTCTTAATATGGATGAATATTTAACTGTCGAAGATGTAAGCAGAATTTACAGAATTGGGAAAAAAAAGGCATATGCCATCGTAAACCAACCTGATTTTCCTAAAATGAGAATTGGAAATCAATTTCGAATTCCTAAAAAGGACTTTGAAGAATTTTCAAAACATCTTTTATATTCTAGTTACCCTTGATAATAATTATTTGTCAGGATTGGTATAAGAAAGCGGAACTGAGTTCCGCTTTCTTATACCGGAAAACAACTTTTGACAACTTTAAATTGTAACAAAAAAAACGTTTACTAAATCGTATCAAAAGTAACCAGTATTTGTAGATATATTGATCACAACTATTTACCAAATTTAACGAACGTCAAATCTGATACGAAAGGAGTTTATCTGGCTATGGAATATGGTTATTGTAGAATATCACGGAAAAGTCAAAAAATTGAACGTCAAATCCAAAATATAAAGAAAGATTTTCCAAACGCAATCATTTTTCAAGAAGCATATACCGGAACCAAAATCACCGGACGTAAAGAATTTAACCGTCTACTTTCCAAAGTCACCTTTGGCGATACTATTATTTTTGATTCCGTATCAAGAATGAGCCGAAACGCTGAAGAAGGCATTTCTTTATATTTTGATCTCTTCGACAAGGGTATAAACCTTATATTTATAAAGGAATCTTATATAAACACTGATGTTTATAAGGAGAATTTAAAAAATAAAATTGCACTTTCCGGCACAGATGAAGATGAAATTTTTATTGGTTTAAATAATTATTTTCGCAAACTAGCTGAGCGTCAAATAAGAATTGCGTTTGAACAATCAGAAAAAGAAGTAACTGATTTACGTCAGAGAACCAAAGAAGGAATTAGAGAAGCCCGTAGACTTTCTCCTGAAAAACAATTTGGGCAAAAACAAGGTGCTCATTTAAATGTTAAGAAAAAACAACCCGCCAAAAATGCCATTAAAAAATATAGTAAATATTTTGACGGCACTTTAAATGACTCCGATGTAATAAAACTGGTCGGTTTATCTCGCAATACCTTTTACAAATATAAAAAAGAACTTTTTCTTGAACTACCTTAAATTACAATGTGTGGAAGAACTCCAAAACTTCTTCCACACATTTCGACTTTTGCCCCCTATATAATACTAGTCATTTCTCTCCTCAATTTTTCATGATTCTTTCTATATTTTCCTTGTGGTTGACAGCTTAATCATTATTTTTCTCTTTCCTTAACTGCTTAGGAATTAAATCAATGCTATTTTCCACAAAGAGCTCTTGATAATCAAATTTCAATTTGTCAAAAACTTCAATTATCTTATCCGAATCATTCTCCAGAAATAAATTTCCATCTTCATATTTTTTTGCTCTCTCTATAAAAGATTTTAATACCGTTGTACGGTTATGTTTCATATCTATGTTTCTTGATTTTATTTTAAAATTCAAAACATCTTTTAAATGTCGAAAATCAATCAAAACTAATGTTTCTCTTTGTATCTCTTCCTCCCATAGCCTTGAATAAAAATATACTTGCCATGCATTTTTATATCGCGCTTTATATTTCTTAACTAGATCTCTGAGATATTGTGTATCTTTCTGATACCACTTACAAAATGGTTTCAGTAACATTTTTTCTAAATATTTTTCATAGCATACTTTGATTTTTGAATCCGTAATTCTCCGTATCGATGCTTTTTCTATATTTAAAAATCTTTCAATTTTGTTAGTGCTCGTTCCCCGTGATCGATCTTTTCCTTTATTAAACAACCGAACTTCGAACCGAATGCATTCTTCACATTCCATATTTGACTCAAACTGATCATATAGCCGAGTCATAAATTCTTTATATGCCTGATTTGGAGAAAACTGTGCCTTTAAAAATAATTTTGATTTTTCTTTTTCTCTTTCCCTTTGATTTCTATATTTTTCACGAATTGCTCTCGACTTATTATACATAACAAATACTTCGCTATTATTAAATTTTCCATACTGATTGCTTTCCTTTCCGGCAGTATTACTTTTATTTTTTGTAGACATAAAATATCCACGCCCAGGCAAATTACTTTCGAATAAAGACAAAACACGCCTATACTTACTAAATTCCCCCATAATCGGAATAGTAACATTTATTTCTAATTCCTCAAATTCTGCACCTTGAAAACAAATTTCAATTCCATATCGCTCTTCCATGTAATAGACAACGATTTCTTCCAAATACTGTCTATACACTTCAATACTAATATTATTTCGATTATCCATATATACATGACCAGCACCAATTTTCATGTATGTATACATCCTTTTTGTTGTACCGTTAACCTGTTTGTAGTCCGGTACTATGCGGACAATGAATTCTCCAAAAAATAAATTATCATTTATTTGAAACGATGGAATTATTTCTCCGGTTTCTTCATTTACATATCGATCTCCAGATAACCTCTTCACCTTATTGTTTACTCCGTTGTATTGATCAGAAAACAATTTTTCCAAATTAATACTACGCACTTCTATATTTCTTATTCTTGTTGCATCTATACCTATTTGATCCTTTATCATATTCATCAATATCTTTTATGTCCTTTCTTTCCTGATACTGTGAATATGAAATTTTAATTTACCAAATCATTCATTTTCTTAATAGTAAAGGAGGTGAACTTAAAAAATGAATATTCTTGATCCAGAAATTTTAATTTACTTCGATGTTTCTGAAATGTCCGCATTATACTTTTCAGTTTGCCGCGAACTTGAAAATGTTGCCCAAGAAAAAAACGTAAATCCGGTATTCAAAACAAACCAAACTCAACTTTTAACAATGATAAAAAATGAACTAAAAGAATGTGCCGAGAAACGTGGATTCTATCCCAACGAAAAAAACATTTTCGTTTTTCGCTGATGTTGAACACATCGGGGTAGATGTTGTGTTTTAAACATAACATCGTAGGGTCGAAGACCCTGTTCCATGCGCGTCATTCGCGCATGGAAGCCATCCAAGTGCAACTTGGCAAGGTAAGACTACATTTAGTAGTCGTTGGCAGAATATACATATTCTGCCATACCTTGTATGACAATACAAAAATACATTTAAGGAGATCTATCTAAATGGCTAGTGTAAAAAAATTTTCAAATCAAGCTGTTGTAAATCAACTTCGTCATATAGAACGAACAATTACCTCGCCCAAAAACACGGATATTATTCCAGATAGAGAATATCTAAATTATTCTCTCATTCCAAGTCGTGGCATCAGCTCTTATGAGTATTTCAAACAGAGAAAGGCTGAATTATATTGCTATAACCGCAAAGATGTAAAAGTATTAGCAGGTTGGATCGTTACAGCACCAAAAACTCTTTTTCCACATCAACAAGAACACTTTTTTAAAATCGTTCATAATTTTCTTTGTGAACGATATGGCACTAAGAATTGTATTCAATCAATCGTTCATGCTGATGAAAGCGGACAACCTCATTTGCATTTTTGTTTCATTCCTGTTGCTCCTGATTTAAAACATGGTGGTGAAAAAATATGCGCCAGTGAAGTGTTAACTCAATCAGAGTTACGAAATTTCCATCCAGCACTAGAAAAATATCTTAATGAAAATGGACTTAATATTAAAATTTTAACTGGAACCACAAAAGCCCAGGGAGGGAATCGCACTGTATCTGAAATGAAATTAGAAAGGGAACAAATCTATTCAATGGATTTATGTAGAGAAAGGTGGTAAATATGTTTTATTTTGAAATGTGTATGTGGAAATTCTTAATATTTTTAGGAACACTTTATATTTTATATTGTTTATTTGCAAAACAAACGAAAAAAAGTGCTTCCTCAACTTCTATTTTATCTACGTCCAAAAAGGACACTGCCATTGGAATTATATTTGGAAAACAGGGTAAAAAGATATTTTACTCTCCCTCAGATAATGAGGGGCATATTTTTGTTACCGGTGGTAGCGGTTCCGGAAAAACAAGCAGCATTCTTATACCAACATTAAATGCTTTTCAAGGTACATTTTTTTGTATCGACATCTCCGGAGATATTTGTCCCAATATTCAAAAAAATAATAAAATAGTCTTTGATCCAGAAGATTCCATGGCATCTCCATACAATATTTTCGATATGATTGACACACTGTCCACCCTCAGTGAACAAAACGAAGCTCTTGAACAATTAGCTTATTTAATAATGCCTGAAAATATCAATATGACTGATTCCGCCCTCTTTTTTTTAACGGAGGGTAGAAAAATTTTAACCTCTGCATTTTTAGCTTTTTATCATCTAGGGTTCGATTTTATTCAAATTTGTGAAATTATATACCAAAATAGTTGGAAAGATCTTTTTAATTTGATTGATAAAACAAAAAATCGCGACGCAATTGCATATATCAATAGTTTTTTAGGAACTAACGAACAAAATACCGCCGGTTGTAAGCAACAAGCCGATACTGCAATCAAATTGTTTGCTACTAATGAAAAAATTAAACACGCTTTACGACGCCCCCACGAAAAAGAATTATATTATTCTCCACAACAATTAGAAAAATACAATGTTTTTGTAAATATTCAAGATGCAAAACTCATGTTATATGCCCCTCTAATGCATATTATAACAGCTCAATCTCTAGAATATTTTTCTACTCGTTCTAACCAGAATAAACATACTATTCTATTTGCCTTAGACGAGTTTCCAAGTCTTGGAAAATTGGATATTATTCATGCGCTAAGAACATTGAGAAAAAAGAAAATTCGTATTATGATTTTAACACAATCACTGTCTGATATAGATCTGCTTTATGGGCAAAACGAACGTATATGTATGATGAATAATTTCGATTTTAAAGTCATACTTCATGCCGGAGATCCTGATACACAAAATTATTTTTCTAAACTGATCGGTCAAAAAATAATAAAACGTCATAGTCATACGCAGAGTAACGGAAAGAATAGCAACACCACCAGTGAACAAAAGGATTGGATTATAGAACCAACAGACTTCTCTAAGCTTTCTGATTGTTTAATTTTAATCTTTCCTACTGGATACATTCAATTAAAAAAGAATTATTGGTTCAAAAAATGAGTATGAAAATAATATCTCTATTTTCAATTCAAAATTTCTGATAGTATTAATTTTACTGTATTTCCTCCTTTAATAAACCAATATTGTGATACTTCACCAGAATATGCTATAAGTAACTCCTCAAACCTTCTATATTTTTCCTCCGATAACTCTTGCCTTGCAAACAAAAGTAACTCCGAATTATCTAAATATGGCAGTTCATCTTTACACTCAATATCAAAATATAAATATTTTAAAATCTTTTCAAACATACAAAATGCTCCTTTCTCGTTTTCTCTACACTATATCACATTGTGGTAATCTCCACAATATTTCTTTCCATAACCACAACCTATAATTATATCAGTTCAAGAAAGGCGGATACTCTAGGAAATGATTGATTATAGTCCTTTATGGAATACAATGAAGAACAAAAACATCTCTCAATATTATCTTTTAAAAAATGGGATTGATAATAAAACCTTAGATTCAATTAAGAAAGGAAACAATATTACATTATTAACTTTAGAACGACTATGCTCTATTTTAAATTGCTCACCTAATGACATTGTATCTTTTAAGTGAGTACACTAAAATATTCCTTTTGTTTTCTTGTTTGTTATATTTAAATCAAGTGGAGCGTGTGTCAAAGGCATCGTTTTTTTCAATTTTTGAAAAAAATTCGTTAGAACCATTGACACATGCTCCATTTGATTTAATATATTAGCAGAAAACAAAAATATAAATCTGCTTGCTTTTTACTTCCTCCAAATGTATACTTGATCCAGAATGTAGTTTAGAAAAGTGTCTTGCAAAGTGTCTTGGAAAAAACTAAACATTAAAAAACCTTGGAAATGTAAGGACTTTAGATTAATTGATAGGGGGCTCCAAAACCTTTGGTGGGAGTTCGATTCTCTCATCCCCTGCTTTAAAAAGCCTTAAAAACTGCGTGAAATTGCTGTTTTAAGGCTTTTTTTGTGTAAAAAAACGAAATGTAATCATAACGGTAATCCCTCATACAATTTCATTTGTTAAAATACCGCAATATTAAATTTTCCCAGTTCTCCCCTTCGAAAAACCAGCATTCTATTCTTTTGAATCTCCTTGATATTCCAATATATCCCCTGGCTGGCAATGTAGCTCCCGGCAGATTGCGTTGAGTGTAGAAAATCGAATAGCTTTTACCTTTCCGGTTTTCAGATTGGAAAGATTCACATTCGTAATCCCCACTCGCTCTGCCAGCTCGTTCAAAGAAATTTTTCGGTCTGCCATGACCCGGTCAAGTCTTAATATGATTGCCATAGCACATACTCCTTAAATAGTTGTATCGGATTCTTCCTGCAATTCACAGCCATAGCGAAAAACACGGGAAAGGAAGAGAAATAGAAGTCCTAATAATCCCAGCGTCATACAGTTTACGGTAGCCGGCTGATTTATAAGATCAATCTCCGGAGAAACTCCTCCCCATATACGTGGCAGTAAAAATGCTACCAACTGCTTGCTGATTGCAATGTATAGTAAAACAAATCCAATGTTCCGGACAGATCTCGCAGTAATTTTTGAAAAAGGTTCCCTCATCTGAACAGCATAGACAATAATGTTTCTCACAAACCATAAAATAAACAGCCAGGGCAGATAAGTAGTAAATAACATCGCAATCCCATAGGACAACCAGACTGCTTTGGGATTCTCTTCTGCCGCCTCGATTCCCAGCATATCACCTGACAGATTGCTGAAGCTGCCCATCTCATCAATCTCAAATCGAAACATTTCATTCTCAACAATTTCTCTGTTAGCGCTCACCTTTTCCGGCGCCACACGCAGCATCATAAAAACATACACCAGACAGATTCCTGTGAGAAGAACCATGAGAAAAAGTGTCACTCCCATCGTCCCGTGATACTTCATTTCCGGTCTGCCATCTCTACGATCATAATAATCTTTCTGTTTATGATTGTCTCCCATAACAAATTCTCCTTTCCTTTTATACTTTTATTCTACTCTTATCAAAATACATTTGTCAATAATTTTTTATCGTTTATCATTAATTTTGTTTTTCATTTTTTTATCTTAACATTTACTTCAATAACATTCTATGTTAGAATTAATCTGTAATATTTAACCAGAAAGGAACTTTTATGAAACAAAGGAAAAAATTTTTTCTCTTTTCCTGCATATTGAGCACAATTTTATTAAGTGGTACAATTTCCCCCTCTTTAACGTTAAAAGCTCACGAGGAAACAAAAGCAGGAACCACTACAAACTATATTACAGAAGACGGAAAACCACGTACAATCTTTTGGGCAGATGGAATCACGCCTCCCAAAATGGGCGGTGATGACAGCGACTTTAAAAAAGTAGTTACAGAGATAAATAATGTCCGCTATATCGAATACATTGCACCATACCAATCCGGTAACGGATGGTATGATATCAACAAGACCGAAACACAGGCACAAGATGCCAATCTTTGTTTTGCCGCAGTTGCTACCAATATGCTCCACTGGTGGATTGCCCAAAACACGGACAATATCAATGACTATCTAACTTCATACCCAAATGCCCCGCGGGCAGATGAGATTCGTTCTTTACAGACTCCAGTCACCACACAGGATAATCGATCCATTTATAATATATTTCTCAAACAATTCTCTAATCGGAAAGAAGGTTATTGGCCGGATCTTCTGGTCGATCAATTTATCAATGGATATTATCCAAAAGAGAACGCAGGAACTAATGATCCCGGTTTTGACGGACCGGATTTGATTCAAAAAGGTCCCGACCCAAACGGCGGATTTTTTTATACCGTATTTGGAACAGAGATTTTAACAACTCGACATCTGTACGACCATGGATATGATACCCTTTCTGCTGATTTAAAGTATTATATAACCAGAGGAGATCTTGTCTCGTTAACTTATGATATGAGAAAAAGTGCCCATGTTGTCACAATCTGGGGTGTTGAGTACGATACAGACGGTCATCTTACCGGCGTTTATTTTTCAGACTCTGATGATGATGAAGCCAATGGAATGCAGCGTTACAGTGTGATCAATAAAGATGAAAAAGCATTCGTCACAACAGCTGACAATGGAAGTGGAAGTTTAGTTTCTTGCATCACGACTCTTTCTACCGGAGATGCTACGTGGAATAAATTTCTTTCTCCTCAGCAAACGGAGTTACAATTACTTTGGGGCGAAACAAATTTTATATATGACGGAACTCAAAAAAAACCGGAGCTGACTGCATCAAACATTGCTCCCGGCGATGATGTTACCCTTACTGTAAACGAAGAAGCAAATCTTGTCGGAACCTATACCGCCACCGCTGTCCTAAGCGGAAAGGATGCGAATCGTTACATACTCCCCACGGAATGCAAAAAAGAGTTTTCCATATTGCCTTCCCAAACAATCTTTGATGGCGGTGTAAAATCTTATCACGAAAAAAATGAAACAACTGATTTTAACTATGGAGATATGATTACAATCGCAGTCACACCAAAAGCTACCGGTCTTTCCCCAAACTCTGTCGAAAGTCCAAAGATCCTGCTTTCTCCGACCAACGGTCAAATGGCTCTGTTTGCAGATGGATACCAGCTTTCGAACTTTGTAAATGCAGATAATTCCGGAACTTATACTATGACCTATCCTACATCTAACGGAATCCTCTCACCCGGTTCTTGTACTTTAACCGCTGTATTCCGCGGTGATATGAATATGGTCAATCATAGTGAAGATATAACGATTCAGTTATCCGGTGACACCTACATTTCTGTCGATTCACTTGCGCCGACGTGTGAAACAGATGGCATAAAAGCACATTACAAAGATACAGCCGGAAAACTCTATCTTAAGGAAAACGGAATAATGACAGAAGTTTCCCTGAAAGATCTTATTCTACCGGCTACCGGTCATCAGCCCGGATATTGGATTCAAACCCAGGACAAACATTATCAGGAATGTCTAAACGGATGTGGATATCATCTCAACGAAGGGAATTGTACCGGCGGCGCAGCCATTTTCCCGAATCGGGCAACCTGCGAAATCTGTGGACATCCTTACGGCAATTATCCGGAAAAACCAGACATTGAAAAACCAGATATAGAAACACCGAATCCAGATTCACCGGATCCGGAAGTTCCGAATATAGAGGCTCCGGATATAGACGCTCCAAATGTAGAAACTCCGGACATAGAATCTCCGGATCCGGAAGATTCACTTCCTCAATTTCCGGAAACACAAACACCTGAATCAGAAACATCGGATCCAGAATCACCAGATCCTTCTGCACAAGATCTGGTGTCCGAATCTTCTGCCAATGACGCTGCTTCTGAAAAAGCTGTTAAAACAGGGGATACCACTTCTATCAACCTTTTGCTCTTAATACTCCTGTTCTCAGGAATATTAAGTATTTATGTATATAATATCAGAAATAATTTTCATAAATATTAATTCAAAAAAACACCTCTCATAGAAACCGGATGTTTTCACATCTAAGATTCTATGAGAGGTGTTTTTTATCTTTTTTGAAATTGTCTTTTTATTTTTTTATCTTCTGCAATTCTTTGTTGATCACAAGAATCAATTCTTTTGGGATTCCTAAATTTTTGAGTTTTCCCATTGCATCCAAAGTCATAACTTTCATCATCCCGAACTTCGGATGATCTTTCATTTCCCCAAAATATTTCAGAACAATTTTTTCACCATCCGGATTCTTCATAATATCTCCCAGTTTATCTCCACTGGAATAAAAATTGGAATCTATTACGATTTCTTCCTTATCTGCACTTTCCAAATCAAATTTTTCAAACCAGTTGATCACGTTTTTACCTTGCTCTTTCGGCACGTATTCATAACTTTTCTCTGGATTTTCAACTCGATACAGAATCTGCGCATCTGCATATTCTCGATTTTCCTTATCAAATCCCTTTACTGTGATCTCATTTTTTCCCATTTGAAGTTGTACGGAAAATTGAGTCATTGGATCTACATTATCTGTTTCCGCAATCTTTTGTCCGTTCACATATAAAATAAGTCTATTCAGATTCGATAATACTGTAATCGTATTCTCTTCCAGATGCCGATTCAAAAACCTGCTGCCAGCTAATTTTACAAAACACTCTTTTGACCAATATGCTTTGTAAAGATAATATGCATCTTTTTTTATCTTTCTGTCGATTGTAACCAATCCTTTTTGGTTTTGCCCCTGCTTTCCGCCTTCATCTCGGGAAGCACTTCCAAAATCGCATAAATTCCATACATAGCTTCCGATGAAATACTCCCGTTCTTCAAATGCTTTTAATGCATTATCCGAAAATAAAAGCTGGAACTCTTCTGAATAGTCTTTCGTCTTTGGCTGATAAGAATGATACTGTGGATTTGTATCTACGCCATACTCTGTTACAAGTAGCGGAATATCCGGACATGCCGCATGAAATTCATCTAAACGTTTCTGTAATCCTGTAATCTCATCATAATACCAGCCATAATATAAGTTGTAACCAACCAACTCCGTCATCCGGTTTAGCGCACTTTCATTTGCTACGGAATATATATTTGCCTCTGCCGTATACCGATCTGCGTCAAGTTCTTTTGTATATGCTGCCATCGACTCAACACTTGCATGAATTTCTGTATTCTCTCCGCCAATGGTAATTTCATTTTGCACACCCCAACAATAAATCGAAGTATGATTGCCACATTGCAGAATCAGCCGACGCATCTGCTCCCGGATATTTTCATCCGCTTTTTTATTATCGGACAAAATACTGATAAACGGTACTTCTGCCCATACAAGAATCCCCTCTTCATCACAACGTCTGTAAAAATAATCGTCATGCTGATAATGGGACAGACGAACTGAATTTGCGCCCAGTTCTTTGATAAGCGCCATATCCTCTTCCATCTGTTCTCTTGAAACCGCATTTCCCACACCGCCAAAATCCTGATGGCGTGCAACACCATGAAGTTTGATATGTTTCCCATTCAAAAACATTCCCCGCTCCGGATCTATCTCAATTTCCCGGAATCCGGTTTGAATTTCACGTTCTTCCATACAACCTTCTTCCGTACTAATTTCAATACGAACTTGATATAAATACGGATCTTCTGTTCCCATCCATAAATGTGGATCACTGATTTCCTGCTGAACAGAAAATGGAGTTTTTTCAGCGAAACTGAATTGGATCGTTTTTTCAGATACGATATTTTCTTTATCTACAAGCGAAATTTTTACCTGCCCGGCACACATACTTCCCTCATTTATCACGCATCCTTCTGCCTTAACTTCCCATTTTCCTTCATCCAACTTTTTCGTTCTTACCTGAACACCACTTCTGCTTCCATCCAGATAATCGAAATGTACTTTCGGTGCATATACCAGTTTCACATCTCGATAAATTCCTCCATAAAATGAGAAGTCTGCCATTTGGGGATAAATCGCATCTGTTGCAGTATTGTCTACTACAAGCTCCAACAAATTTATTCCCTCTGTTATATGCTCGTTCAATGCAACTCTATACATTGCATATGGACATGTATTCTCATAAATGTTCTTTCCATTTATGTACACTGTACTGCGCATCGCAGCCGCACCTATTTCAAGATAGATTGTTTTCTCTCGATCCTCTTCCCGAAAAACAAGTTCTCTCTTGTAATATCCTTTTCCACGCCACATAGACGTTCCTGACTGTCCATCTGCCGAGTTGTATGTATGCGGAATCGATATATTTTCTTCCGCTTCGTTTTCTTTATGAAAACTCCATCCGTCGTTTATCAACATTTCTTCCAAACTATTTTACCTCTTATTTTTTAAGCCTCTTTTTTACTCAAAATCGCCTTATCTCCATACATTTGCTTATATTCTTCTGCCGTAATATGATATCGTTTCAATGCGATCACACTCGCAAGGTCTCCAAGCAATGGAGCTCCAAGATACATTCCGATCGTAGCGATATACAATGCCATAGTCGGTTCTGCTCCCGCACTATATCCTGCCAGTCCCATGATGATACCTACGATAGACGATCCGAACGCACTGATCACTTTATCCACAAGAGAAAAAGTTGCACCGATAAATCCCGGCATGAACTTACCTGTTTTTAACTTATGATAATCAATAATCTCTGCGATCATCGGATCTACATTCTGCGCTGAAAATCTTCTAAACAACATGTTGGCAGCCATCAAAATAATAAATACGAAAATCGTTTTTTCTCCAAACGGACGGAAAATGATCAAAATCGCTTCTAATGTCAGATTCGCCACAGCTCCGATCAGAGAAGCTTTCTTACATCCGAATTTTACTGCTACGGATCCTGCTACAAATGCTCCCACTAATGACATCGGTGTCGATATACCACCTACGATAGGCTGCAGATCAAGATTCTGAACAGCGTAAATATAAAAATAAGTCATAACTGCAGTCTGGATTGTTGCAGCAATCTTGTCTGTCGATGCAGCTAAAATCAACATACGAAGTGGCTGATTCAGTCGAAGTACATTAATACTGTCTCGAATTGAAATCTTCTCTTCTTTTTTGTCTGGATCCTGTCTGTAAAACTCTGGTTTATCCGAAGCAGAAATTGCGAACAGACAGCCAATCAATAAGATTGCATGCAAGATAAATGCACTGACAATGATCAACATCCAGCCTTTTTGAGATCCCAACCCACCGTTTTTCTGTAAAATCGGAATAATTGCAGTTGTCATGATAAATCCAAGGATAGTAGAATAGCATCCACCCGCAACACCGGAAAGTGGACGATATTTAGGATTTTTTGTTACGATCGACAGTACACATTTATTTACAGTAGTCATAAAAGTATACCCGATTACCCATACTGCATACCACAAAACTACCCATACCATACGATATGTCTGTGGTATATCAAATGAAAACAGATAAATCATAAAACTTGCCGCTAGCATGATGAACGATCCGATCACCAGGAACGGTCTGAACTTACCGAATCGTGTTTCTGTCCTGTCGATGATCGAACCAATGACCGGATCTGTGATCCCATCGAAAATTCTCATCACAGTCATTACAATTCCCATCACTGCAATATTTAATCCAAGTGCTTCTGTACTAAACACAAGGAAAAACGACATATTCAACATATTGAATACGTTTGATGCAGCAGATCCAAGCGGTGTCATGACAACGCGTACTGCTTCCATTTTTGATTCTTTTGCTTTTGTACTCATTTCATCCTCCAAATACATTTTATTTGAAAGGATTATATCTTTTTTTTAACAATCTTTTCATATATAAACTAAAGGTTTTCCTGTCCTTTATTAAGAACTTCGATGTTTTTTTCTATAATTATAAGGTGACTCCCCATAACGTTGTTTAAAACACTTATAAAAATATCCTTCATTTGCATATCCGATCTCAGCAGCAATCTCATCTATCTTCATATCGGTCCTGCATAATAAATTTGCCGCTTCTGTCATTCGAATATCAAACAACAGATCCTTAAATCCTTTGTTCGTTTCTGCTTTTAACAAGGAACTCAAATAATTAGGATGGAAACATAATTCCTTCGCAACAGAATTTAGTGTCGCATCTCTATAATGTTTTTTTAAATATTCAATTACTTCACTTTGTATCTTCGAGTTGTTTTGTTTGATCGTTTTCTCATCTGCTTTACCTACCGCCCTGGAAATCTCCGTAAACAAAAGTATCAGGCAGGCAGTAATTTTCCCCATATTTTTTTGTTCTTCCATAAAATACTCACAAATGATCTGTTCCATTACCCGCTCTTCAAAACTGCCCTCCGGAAGATGATAAAAAATATAATTTTTCTTTTTACTCTGTGAATACAAATTATTGATAATATAGTTGGAAATATAAGTGTCTTCTGAAAATAAATACATAAAAATTGTGTCAAAGAAATCCGCTGTCATCAGTATATTGAACATCCATATTCCATCTTTTGCTACTTCTGAGCAATGACTGACATTTCGATCCATCAAACAAATGTCTCCCGATTTCATGCAGACCTCTTTTCCTTCTATCTCCATAGAAAGTTCACCTTCTAGCATAAACGATAACTCTATATATTCATGTCTGTGCTTAGGAATTAATATATTTTTATACTTCTGACGAATCACAAACCGTTCTTGACATACTTCTTGATTCGGGTACGATGTGATGATCTGTTCATCATCCATCTGCATTTTCGATACATGATAATACTTTTGCTCTTTTAATACCTGTTCTTCGCTTTGAAGAAATCGTTTTAGTTCTTCATAATTCTTCTTCATATCAAACTCCGTTTTTCATGATCTAAGCAAGCTTCTTTCATATTAACATCTTTTTTAAGAAAACGAAACCTCAAAACTTTTCTAATTATTTCTATCTGATATGATTGTGAGTATCTGTAATTATTTCTGATACTTTCCAATACTTAAAACTTCTTACATTTACTTCATTCTTATTATATGCTAAAATGAATCGACAAAATGATGTACGAAAGGAAAACTCTATGAAACGAAAGAACTATTTTTCTCTTCTTTCCTGTATGCTTGGCGCTCTCCTGTTCGGAAACACGCTTTTTCCCACTCTTACCGTAACAGCACAGGAGGAAACCAAAGCCGGAAGTACTGCCGAATATAGAAACGAAGAAACTAATGAACTCCGTACGATTTTCTGGGCAGATGGAATCACACCTCCGAAAATGGGCGGTGATGACAGCGACTTTAAGAAAACGGAGCACAAAACAGGGAATGCACACTATGTGGAATATATCGCGCCATACAAAGCCGGCAACGGATGGTATGATATTAACAAGACTGACACACAGGCGCAAGATGCCAATCTTTGTTTTGCCGCAGTTGCCACCAATATGCTCCATTGGTGGATTGCTCAAAATACAGACAATATCAAAGAATATCTAACTTTGCACCCAGATGCACCGCGGGCAGATGAGATTCGTAAATTTCTGACCCCCGTCACCTCGCAAGAGGAACGTTCTATTTACAATATTTTTTTACGACAATATGCCAACCGGAAAGAAGGTTATTGGCCGGATCTTCTGGAAGATCAATTTATCAATGGATATTATCCGAAAGAGACCGGCGGAACTAATGATCCCGATTTTGACGGATCGGATTTGATTCAAAAAGGTCCCGACTCAAACGGCGGTTTCTTTTATAATGTATTTAGAACAGAGATTTTAACAAATCGACATCAGTACGACCGTGGATATAGCAGCCTTTCCACTGATTTAAAGCATTATATAACCAGAGGGGATCTGATCTCGTTAACTTATGATACGGGAAAAAGCGCCCATGTTGTCACAGTCTGGGGCGTCGAATACAATAAAGACGGTCATCTTACCGGCGTTTATTTTTCAGATTCTGATGACGATAAAGCAAATGGAATGCAGCGTTACAGCGTCCTTAACAAAAATGGTCAGGCTCGCGTAACTACGGATACGACCGGAAACGTAAACGGAAGTTTAGTTTCTTGTATCACCGTTCTTTCAACCGGAGAGACTGCATGGAAACAATTCTTAAGTCCTCAACCAACCGAGTTAAATCTGCTTTGGGGCGAAACGAATTTTATATACGACGGAACTTCAAAAAAACCGGAACTGTCTGCATCCAATATCCGCCCCGGCGATGATGTCACGCTCACTGTCAAAGGGGAAGCCAGTCTTGTCGGAACCTATACCGCGACCGCTTCCTTGAGCGGAAAAGATTCCGGACGCTATGTCCTTTCTGCAGATGCAGAAAAAACTTTCACCATCCAGCCTTCTCAAACGATATTTGACGGCGGGCTGAAATCCTTTTGTGACGGAACGGAAACAACCAACTTTGCATATGGAGACATCATAACAATCACGGTAACCCCAAAAGCAACCGGTCTTTCTCCAGACGCCGCAGAAAATCCGAAAGTTCTGCTTTCTCCTACAAACGGACAAATGGCTTTATTTTTCGGTGATCATCAACTTTCTGCTTTTGTAAATGCAGATACTTCCGGCACTTACACATTGACTTACCAGACAGCCAGCGGAATCCTATCTCCCGGCGCTTGTACTTTAACCGCTGCGTTTCGCGGCGATACGAATATGGTAGATCACAGTGAGAATATCACTGTCCAATTAACCGGAGACAATTATATTTCCGTCGATTTTCTTGCACCGACTTGTGAAACAGATGGGATCAAGGCTCACTACAAAGACAAAGACGGAAAACTGTTTATTAACGAAAACGGAATTATGAAGGAAGTTACCTTCCAGGATTTAGTGCTTTCCGCTACCGGTCATCAGCCCGGAGCATGGATTCAGGACCATGACAAACATTATCAAGAATGTCTAAATGGATGCGGACAGCATCTCCACGAAGGGAATTGTACCGGAGGCTCCGCTATTTTCCCGGATCGAGCTGTTTGTGACATTTGCGGACATCCCTATGGCGCGTATCCCGAAGAACCGGAGACCGATATTCCTGATCCGGATGTTCCGGAAAATGATTCTCCTGATTCGGAGAAACCCAATCCAAATGTCCCGGATGGAACTACTCCCGATGACGAAACCTCCGGTGACGGTACATCTGATGAAGAGTTGCCATCCCCGGAAGCATTCACCCCTCAGCTGCCCTCTTCGGAAGCACTCGCCGCAACATCTCAGTCCGCTTCTGAAAAAGTTTCTGAAAAGGCAGTAGAAACAGGAGATACTGCTCCCATGAAACTTTTATTTTTAACCCTCCTCTCCTCCGGACTGATAAGTATGTCTATCTATCGTTCCAAAAAGAATATGCTCTAAATGCAAAAAAATAGGAAAGACCTTTCCACTCAACTTAATGCTTGAATGGAAAGGTTTTCCTATTTTTTTATGTAAATTTGAAATTGCTTTCTAAATTTAAAATCACTTTTTTCATTTAAAGAATCCCAAATTCTTTCATTGCTTTTTTCAGTATCTCCTCATGCTGCGGTTCAATCTCTGTCAATGGTGCGCGAAGCGGTCCTACTTCTTTTCCCATCAAATTCATAGCTGCCTTCACCGGAATCGGATTTACTTCACAGAACAGTGCGCTGCAAAGCGGAATCGCATCCAGCTGCATCTTGCAGCTCTTCGCTCTGTCTCCTTCCAGATATTCGTAAACCATATCATGTACATAAGTCGGCGCTACATTAGACAACACCGAGATCACACCGAGTCCGCCCAGAGAAAGAAGCGGTACAACCTGATCGTCATTTCCGGAATACAGATCTATGTTCCCGTCACATAAATGCATAATTTTTGCCACATTTCCGATATCGCCTGAGGCTTCTTTTATACCTACGATATATTCGACATTTTTTACCAGTCTTGCAACTGTCTCCGGTGCGATCGCACATCCGGTCCGACTTGGAACATTATATAAGATCGCCGGAATCTTTGCGGCTTCTGCAATCTTTGTGTAATGAGCTTCTAACCCTTTCTGTGTCGCTTTGTTGTAGTATGGCGTCACCAGTAAAATTCCTTCCGCACCTGCTTCTGCTGCTTCTTTTGAAAGCTGTACCGCAGTAGCCGTACAATTAGATCCGGTTCCTGCAATAACCGGAATACGATGATTTACCCTCTCGATCGCAAATTTGATCACATCGAGATGCTCTTGCTCAGACATCGTTGCGGATTCTCCTGTCGTTCCGCAAATAATGATAGAATCTGTCTTTCCCGCAATCTGTTCTTCCAGAATCTCATCTAATTTATCATAGTTTACTTCCAAATTTTCTTTCATTGGTGTTACAATCGCGACACCCGCGCCTTTAAAAATTGCCATTGCTTTCTTCCTCCTTTATGGTTAAAGTAATACGGAAAACACATCGTTCCGTCTCATTTGATAAACGAAAAAAGAAACGGCAAGATGCGCCGTCCCCAATATATACATAATGTATAAATCAGATAGCTCTCCATCCTGCGATGACAGCCATGTCGTTCTTCACGCCACACCCAAGCAATATGATTTCAGGTCTCATATACTTTCGGCAATCTTTCCTTTCTGATGCTTTCCCCTGCTCCTGTACATCCGGCACCTTACTGATAAAGAATGCAACCTCTACCTACGTTTCTATTTCACTATTTCTTGTTTCTAATAAAGAATATCATTGCCGCTCTGTCTTGTCAAGACTGCTTGTAGAAATCAGCATGGCATCCAATGTGATCACATCCTGATTGGCAATTTCATATGTTCCGTCTTTTTGTCGGATCACATGCAGTAAGACGTCCTTGGGCGCTCCATAAGAAACACCTGCTTCTAATCCTTCCTTGAGTACTTCATAATAAATCCGATAGACTTCTTGCTGCATCAACTCTTCTTCCGGCATCTCGCCATTTTTTGTCACCTGATCCGTGATTTCTTTTGCATAAGCCTTCGCCCGCTGTTGAAATTCATCGTATGTCTCATCAAACAACAGCATCGGTTTTACCGTTATTTTTACAATATAACTGCCCCGCTTCTCTTTTTGAGCTTCTGCGACCTGATAATTCATTTGTTTCATAATATTTCCGAATAAGCTTTCGTACTGCTTCTCTAATTCCTTTGAAAGCTGTGTTGTCTTAAATTCTTTCATCGTAGCCTTCATTTTTTTCCGAAAAATTTCTTGTGCTTCTTCTTTTGATCCGCCGGTCATTTCTATGTAGCGCTCTGTCTCCCCTTTATAAGATGTATCCAATACTGCCTGCACATACATTGCCGCATCAAACCTCGCACAGCCGCCAAGTAAAATCACCGCTAACATTCCCAATATACAAAAAATCGTTCTTTTCTTATTCATATCTCATTTCCTCCTTGTCGCCTGCATTTTACCACATTAAAGCTAAGAAAAAAGGAGAACGTTGTCGTTCTCCTAAATCAAATCTTTTTTTCTAAAATATCGTTCTCCGTCTTCCGCCATAATCCGTAATCTTTTATATTCTTTTTCCACCATTTCTTTTCCGAGATCCGTGATCACATAGGATTTTCTTCGTCCGATTTCCGCAGTTTTCACAATAATATGGTTTTCTTCAAATTTTGAAAGCATCGCATACAATGTACCCGGTCCCACTTTTACCCGACCTGCTGAAATTGTTTCTACTTTTTCCATAATGTCCACTCCACAGCACTCTTCCATAAGTGACAAAAGGATATAATACATCGGCTCTGTCAACGTCTGAAATTGTTCTCTTGCCATAATCAAAACCTGCTTTCCTGCGGCAATTCTTTTTTGTCAGAAATTATTCGTATTTCTTTTGTATCCAATATTTCTTTTAGTCTTTCTATCTCTTCTTTCCCCATTTTCTGTGGAACAAACAAGATCAATATCTGATCCGGATAACAAATATAATATTCGGATTCTTCAATTTTCCACACTTCCAATGCGCCCCATACCTCAGCAGCGGATTCATTTTTATAGGATTCTTCTAAATGTTTCGTTTTTATTTTCCATATCCGATCCAAAACCCATCTTTTATCACTTTGATATAAAGCGGCACTCATCCAGTTTTCCGATGAACCATAATAAGTGAGATTCCATTTCCAGACCGTCCCCAATATGCTAGAGGAATGCTCCGCATAATATCTTTGTATTTCTGCCTCTTCATAGGCTTCACAAAAATCCCCCATCTCAAACGGAAGTTCCGATCGACTGATTTTATTGTCTGTACTTTCTTCATTCCCGAATAAAACTACCATCATGGCAGCAAATATGATCAAAAAGATTACGATTCCACCGACTAATTGAGCAAGCCAGTTATCAGAAGCAGTCGGTCTCCAATACATAATCCAAGCAGAAAATAAAAGCATAATCCCGATTGAAATCCACACGGTAGGAATGACCTCCCGCATCTCATTCCATGAAAAAATACTAGTCCCCATCAAAACTATAATAAATGCAATCTCTCTTTCATATCTCCAGAAAGGGTTCTGTCTTATATAAATGATACTTTCACCGGATTTCATTTTTTTCAGATTACGACGATGCCAGCACATAAGAGCCACAGCTTGAACAATACTAACTGCACTTTGTAATATCAGCATCGTGATCAAAAAAATCCATACGTTGTAAAATACCCATGTTTCAAATGTCAAAAACCAGAATTCCATACAATACAAAATTGTAAAAAATAATGTGGCTCCGGATAAATTCAGCCAAGATTTCCATTCCGCATGATAAACGTTATCAAATCGCTCCTCCTCTGTTACGATCGGAACCGCATCGAGCTTTTCTTTCCTAAAAATACAGAAGCGTCTCTGAGCGTCTATCATCTTCCATCCGGCAGCCTTGCAATACTCAGCATACTCTTCGGTTTCCATCTCAGGTCGTAAACTCATCTCTGACCCCTTCGGCAATACTTCCACATCATATACAATATCTTCCGGCTCTCCCTTTTCAAAGACCAGACCAAACTTCCACTCTTTAAAATGCCAGCCTTTCATCGACCGCTCTTGTAAATATTCCGCAAATGCATCACATTCCCTATATCGAAATTTAGGAAACTCTCGCTTTCTTGTCTTCATGTTCCCCCCTCCTTTCAGGATTCTCACTCACCTTTTTATTATCGAGTATCGATATTTCTATCTTCACTATATTATCGACACTCGATATTGTCAAGTAAAAAAAGAAACTTATGAACAAATTCCCATTTCTTCACAAGCTTCACCTTTTTTACTTCTTATCTGACTGCGCATTGGTCATACCATATCTTTATTTCTTTCTTTTCCCTGCTGTTCAAAAAAATGGTTCTGTCTTCTAATTTGATTTTTAAAATCGGCATAACCTCTTGGCAGAGAAACAACATTGTCTCACCGGATTCACTTCCTTTAAAGTGTCCAATCTGATATTCGTCCGATGATAACCCGTTTTTTCTGTGAAACGATTCTCCTATTTCTTTTTGTAAAATTTCTACGGATTTTATTTCTTCTGTTGTAAACTCTGTCTCATATCCTCCGCCCTCAATCCGAATCTCATCTCCTGTTCTTGTAAGTGTAAATTCAACATGTATTAACAGTATAAAAAGATAAATACACCAGAAGATCACGCCTAAAACCACTGCCAGCAGACTTCCCACAAGGATTCGCGCTCCCGGTCTTGCCATATTAAAAGACATATTCATATTGCAGAATTTATCGTTTACCAAAAAACGCTTATCGTTGGGATTACTGTACCAACCGTTTTTCCAATAATCATCCTCGTCCACATACATCGGTCCGGATGTCTTTACGTCTGAGTCGGTGCTCAGACGGATTCGCGCGGTTTTCTCATCATACCAATGATTTGCTTTTTTTAATCGAAGCATATTCCTATAAATCTTCACTAATAAAAGATAGCAGCCTATAACATAAGCCATCATCCAGAACAGCCATACAACGATCGAGAGTTCCAAAGAAATTGCCCCGAGCAGACTGATTCCCACTCCGCTGAAGAAGCCGATACAGTGATAACATTTCCATTGACTTTGACTTTTCAGTACCAGGTTCTGAACCTCTTGATTCTTGGCTTCATATGCCGGAATGTGCGTCCACAATATCATCCCATCTTTATATTCATTTCGAATCGGATAAGCATATCTGCAGATCAACACTGTCAAAACGTTGCATCCGAAAATAATAAGACTCATCACCCAATCCATAGAAACTTCTCCTTTTCTTTTTCAACCCTTCAGGGGCACTTTTCTTTTACTTGATCCACAGACCATTCAACTCCATATCCTGATTGAAACTCAAGGTATAAGTGACACTTGTATTCTCATAAGAAGCATTTATCTGTGCAATCGCCGAATGCTGTCCCATCCTGCTTGATTCGATCAGGTATACTTCTCCAAAATGCTGAAATTCTCCCCAGTCGTTTCCCAGATGACTTTTCACCTGATCCATTTCTTTTTTATTCATCATATCTGCGAGTTTTTCAATTGACAACTTTTTAATTTCCTGATAATTTTCTTCATCCAGATATTGAATGATCAGCTCCGTCTTCTTCTCTACTTCCTCAGCATCAAATAATTTACTCTCTGTAAGCAACGTATTTTTCGGCACGGTCCACCAGAATAGCAAAATTAAAACTGCAAGTACTCCTGTGATCTGAAGAAATCTTCTATTCCTTCTCTCTTTACGGAATTGCTTTTTCTCTTCTTCTGAAAAGCTCTGATTAAATGCTTTTGTGATCTCATCGGCTTCTCCCATCCTTGAAATCACATCTTCCACCTTCTCACCTGTGTTTAACGCTTCCCCAATATCACTTTCCAACTGTCTTTTAATCTCTTCTTTTTTCTTTTTCGAACAGGTCAAATTTTTGATTATCGTCTTTATATATTTCTCTTTCATCACTTATACCTCCATGATCTTCGCCGTACTGTCACAAATTTCTCTCCATAATTGAGTGATCTCTTTTAAAGTGTCCTGCCCTTCACTTGTAATCTCATAGTACTTTCTTGGAACACCTTTTCCCTCTGTCTGCTTCCAGAAACTTTTCACCAGACCATCATCTTCTAAACGATACAAAATCGGATATAAAGTACCCTCTTTTAAAAAGAAACGTTCGCCGCTTTTCAATTTTAATTCACTAATGAGCTGATAACCGTACATTTCTTCTTTACTTAGAAGTTTCAATACAAGCATATCCAAAACACCTTTTTTCATCTGTGTTTCATACTTATCCTTCAGTTCAATCACCTCCTAATTCCATCTCATCGATGATAACTTGAAAATTTTGAATTTTATAGAGAAATTATAAATCTACTAAATAAAACATATCGTTTTGTATTACTAGGTATATATTAACGCAGTTATCTTTTTATGTCAATCACTCATCTTTATGTTGAACTTATCTGAAAACAAAAAAAACAGTATCTCTCTCGATACTGTTCTCTCTCATTCCATATCTGATTGGTATGTACCTTCAAAACTGCATACAAAGAATGAACACCACTT
>UMGN01028462.1_pt1 | contig 23824 bp, 22 predicted proteins | sample 1965281 | NCBI WGS metagenome assembly UMGN01 (sample SAMEA4836073, study PRJEB28245) | human gut metagenome | biome: gut microbiome; material: fecal sample | place: Denmark | collected 2008 | reverse complement strand
CAATAGTTGTCTGGGTGCTGTTAATGAATTTCTGCACCTCGGATAAATATCTTGAACAGTCCTTTTCCCGTGCAAAGGCCACTGTCAGCTTATTCAGTTTTTCTTCCCTGTCTTTGGATGTACATTTCGTGTAGGTCCACATAGTATTCCCTCCTGTTAATTTGCATCATTGAGTCAAAATCTATCTTATATCTACTGTCTGATTACAATTCCCGCCTTATTTTATCGAGCAATTCCATGTCAGCCGGAAGCCATGATATACAACTCAATTCTTCCTTTCCCAACCATTTTGCCTCATCATGTTCTAGTAATTCCAGCGATCCTTTTATAATACTACACCAGTAGCATTTCATTGATAAATGAAAAGTAGGGTAATCATATTCTATAACATCAATCAAATCCCCGACCTCGATATCCGTGTTCAATTCCTCAAGAATCTCACGTTTTAATGCCTCTTTAGCTCCTTCACCAGGCTCAATCTTTCCACCAGGAAATTCCCAACCGCCCTTAAATTCACCGTAACCACGCTGTGTTGCAAATACTTTGTCATTTCTTTTAATCACTGCTGCTACTACGTTTACTGCCATCATTGTTTCCTTTATCTCTTATAAATAAGTTTTTTGGGATATGTTAGGTTGTTTTATGTAATCTGTACATTTATATAACTGACGCAATTCATTATTAGACAATTCTGCCCCTATACTGATTCCCGGATCAAATCCCATTGCAGCCCTCCATTTATCCAGTATCTATCTACTCCAATTGTGTTACTAAAATTATAACATAGAACTTTAAGCTTGGCGACTTCATAAAAAGAGCAATGTATTTCTTTCTATTATAGTGTATTGGCTATAAAAAACACTATCTCAAAAGTAAAAACATTGCTCTTTTTATGAAGTCATCAGTCAAACCACGAATGCCCGTCTCGACCTAAAAGCGCATCTGCCGCCTCAGGCCCAGCGCTGCCCTGCTCATAAATATGCACAGGAAGTCCCATTTCACGGTATTTCTCCCGCACCTCGTCCACGTAGTTCCAGCTTGTCTCAACCTGATCCCACTGTGAAAACCAGGAACGCTCCCCACGCATGCAGGCGCCGAGCAAGCGTTCATAGGCTTCCGGCGTATTCATCCGGTTTACATAAGAACAGCTCTGGCAGAAATCCATTTTCGCCTGTATAATTTCCTCCGTCTCACCCGGCTTCTTAATATTAAACTGAAGATATACGCCTTCCGTAGGCTGAATCTTAATATTCAGGATATTTGACTCTAATCCGGGAGCCGGGCTTTTAAATACAACCGCCACCTGCATTTCCCGTCTACCCAGTTTTTTACCGGTGCGCACATAGAAGGGCATGCCTCTCCACCTGTCATTATCAACCGACAGCTTCAGTGCGGCGTAGGTCTCAGTCGAAGAATTTCTGTCAACGGAGGGTTCTTCACGGTATCCGCCGTATTGGCCCAGTACCATACTTTGTGAAATATCCTCCGGTACCTGGAGCGCTCTGAGTACTTTTATCTGTTCACGGTGCATATCCTCTACGGCCAGGCTGCCGGGCTGCTCCATCGCCACAATGGTGAGAATTTGAAACAGGTGGTTCTGTACCATGTCCTTAAGAGCGCCGCTGTGGTCATAATAACCGCCTCTCGTCTCGACCCCAACCTCTTCCATTGCCGAAATCTGAATGCACTCTATATGCTCTGCATCCCAGACATTACTGAAAATTGGATTTGCAAAACGGATAATCTGAATATTCCGCACCATCTCTTTCCCAAGATAATGATCAATCCGGTAAATATGATCCGGCTTAAAAAATGACTCCATCGTCCTATTCAGCTCAGCCGCCGAGGATAAGTCTTCTCCAAAAGGTTTTTCCAGAACTACCTTTCCATGCTCTGCTCCGGCCACACTTTTTAAACCATTTACGATTGTGCTGAAATATCTGGGGGCAACGGCAAAATAAAATATGTGATTTCCGGCCCCCATTTTTTTATAGAAACTATCCAGACCCCCATACTCCTTTTCATCTGTAAAATCCATACGGTAATATAGAATACGTTCCGCAAGCTTTTGGTAGGTCTCCTCTTTGAAGTGCAGCCTTGCAAATTTCTCCACCCACTCTCTGGCCATGGTACGGTATGTCTCACTGGTGTAGTCCCGTCTTCCGATTACCACCACCCGGGGACAAAATACTTTGTCATCCGAGGCCTCAATATTATAAAGAGCCGGGAGAAGCTTCCTGAAGGTCAGGTCTCCGGTTCCGCCAAAGATTGTAAATATCTGCTCTTTATTCATGCTCAAACCTCCAATCATGGTGGAAAATACCGTCCCTGTCTGTCCGCTCATACGTATGCGCTCCAAAACAGTCCCTCTGGGCCTGAATCAGGTTTGCGCCTACCGGTGTCCCCCGGAACGCGTCTATATAGGAGATTGCCTGGCTCATGGCCGGAACAGGGATTCCGTTTTGAATTCCCGTTGCCAGGATACTTCTCAGGCTGTCCTGTCCATGGTTGATCCCGTCTCTAAAGAACGAGTCCAGCATCAGGTTGGGTAGTTCCCTGTTATTTGTGAACGCTTTTGTTATATCATCTAAAAATTCGGCCTGTATGATACATCCCGCCCTGAAAATGGAAGCTATCTTTCCGTAGTCTAAATCCCAGCCATATTCAGAAGAAGCATGGGAAAGTAAATCGAAGCCCTGCGCATATGCGGCTATTTTGGCTGTATAAAGTCCTTTTCTCACTTTTTCCTGAAAAGCGGCTTTGTCCGGCACCAGATTCTTCATTGGCCCCGCAAATAGTTCTCTTGCCGCATTTCTTTCACTGATACGGTTTGACATGATTCTCGCATTGCAGGCTGCCGTAATCATGGAAACATTTATGCCCTGTTTCAGTGACTCTAAACTGGTCCATCTTCCCGTTCCCTTCTGCCCGGCACTGTCCAAAATATAGTCAACCAGCTCTCCGTCTGTAAAATCATCCTTTTCACGGAAAATGCCTGCTGTAATCCCTATCAGGTAACTCTTTAATTCACCTTTATTCCATTCTGTAAATACGTCGGCCAGCTCCCTGTTTGTAAATCCGCCGGCATATTTAAGAAGCAGATACGCCTCTGCAATTAACTGCATATCTGCGTATTCAATTCCATTATGGACCATTTTCACATAATGTCCCGCTCCGTCCGGCCCCATATAGGCACAACATGGTTCGCCCTGCGCTTTTGCTGCAATTTCTTCCAGAATCGGCGCAATATGCTCATAGGCCTTTTTATCACCGCCCGGCATTATGGATGGGCCAAAACGGGCTCCCATTTCACCGCCGGATACTCCGGTGCCGAAATAATAAATTCCTTTTTCCTTCAGCTCTTTTTCCCGTCTTCTTGTATCCTCAAAAAATGAATTTCCGCCGTCCAGGATCATGTCGCCTTCATCAAGCAGGGGAAGAAGCTGGTCTATCACCATATCTACCGGTTTTCCCGCTTTGACCATTATCAGGAACTTTCGGGGTCTCTCCTGGGAATCCACAAGCTCTTTCAGATCATAAAACGGGATGAGATTTTCATGGGGATGTTCCCTCATCAGCGTTTCTGTCACCTCACGGCTGCGGTTGTATCCTCCTACTTTAAATCCGTGATCCGCCATATTCAGGGCAAGACTCCTGCCCATAACTGCAAGTCCGATGATACCTATCTGCGTTGTTGGTATTTGCATTTTTATTACCTCCTCTGTGTTAATGCTGCTGAGTATTGTTGCGAAATGTCAATGATACGCCCTCCGGCATGGGGACGGAATCCAGAAGTCCTTTCAGTAATCCGCTTGTTCTATCCCTACCTATACTTACGATACCGCCCGCAAAACGGTTGGCTGCCAATAAAAAGTTTTCATCCGGGCTTAAGATAAAATCGCGGGGATGAACTCCTCCGCAGGAGCTATGCTGAATGACAGCGGCTTTTTCACCCTGTACATTGATAACAGCCAGGATATCGAGCCCCCGTATGGAAATGTACAGAAATTTCTCATCTGAGGTGAGGCGGATTGCTGCTGCCGCAGGTTCTGCTTTTTTAACCGATTCTCTTTCTTTTTTGCTTACCCCATCCGCACTCGCCAAATGTGAGGCTTCCGGAAGTACAGACAAGGTCTGCTCTAACTTAAATTGATTTTTATTTACATTGAATATGAATAGTTCATTACTCAATTCACTTACCACGTATAGTTTAGTATGTGCTCTGTTAAACACGCCATGCCTGGGTCCGCTGCCCTTTGGAAATAATATCTCGCCTGCCGGATTATATCCGTTTTCTTTATCAAACAGACGGATTTTATTTTGTTCAAGGCAGGGAACCAATATATATGGCTCATGTAATATAATCTGATGGCAGCCCGCCCTGTCCCCATTTTCTATCCTCTTTATCAGGGAAGGAACCCCTTTTTCCAAATGATACACCATGACATTTCCTTCATGATAGTTGGCCGTATAAACAGTGCTGCCATCCTGCAGAATATAACAGGGTGTTTGCTTCTCTTCAAGAATTTCTTCCACATGGTCTATTTCCTTCTCTTTTAGAGTCAGGAAACAGGTTCCTGCCTTTCCTTGCTTTTCTATGGGAAAAGCCATGGAGTCCCTTTGCAGGCTGATCCATTTTGCATTGGGAGCCTCGTAAAATAATTCCGGCTGTGACATGATTCCGGTATCCGGAGAGACTGTAAAATGGTATACGCCTTTGCTGTTATCGGAATTGTAGGTTCCGATATAAACGTCTAACGGATAGGAGTAGTCAGTTGGATGATTGTTGAGTTTTGTCGTGTTTTCTATGTTAGTTTTTTGAGTGGGTGTGATATCATTATTCGTATTTTTGCTTATCTCCGGGTTTTGGCTATCGTCTGGTTTCGGATTAGGTTCTGTGTTGGATTTTAAGTTTACTACCATTTTTATATACCTTCTTTCCTGAGCATATCTTTATTATGGCCTTCGACTATTTATCTTCATAAATAATGTGGTATTGCAATTATTAGATGGGATTTCCCTTTAAATAATGCATATATTATTGATGGATAAGTGGGTTCTGATACTTCTTTGTGTGTTAGTTATATTATTATTAGGAAATATATGTTCTGCTTTCTTTACTGTAAGTATAATTGTTACAGTTTAAAAAGTCAATCATTATTTTGAATTAGTTTTGGTGGGGGAATTGATATGGCTTTGATAGCGTCATCGAACAGACTAAGTGAAGCAAATCTAAATTAAGCGATTTTATTTACAAGGTCTATAAAAAAGTATATTCCACCTGTAAAACTTAAATCCACAAGGCTCTCGCGAGCCTTGACAGATTTGCGGATCGACGTACCAGATGAATTTATAATTTCAATCCACAAGGCTCTCGCGAGCCTCGACGAGGTTTCCCGAGAAAACGCAAAAATACAGCAGGATTTCAATCCACAAGGCTCTCGCGAGCCTCGACGTACAGTTCCTCCACCTCCTGCGTCGGCTGCCAGATTTCAATCCACAAGGCTCTCGCGAGCCTCGACGTACCTAACACGACACAAAAAGCAAAGAAGGATAGATTTCAATCCACAAGGCTCTCGCGAGCCTCGACTTTTTTGCTTTGTTCTATTTCTGGATACGATTAATATTTCAATCCACAAGGCTCTCGCGAGCCTCGACGGGTAATTGCAGGAATAACCGCATTAGTTGCAGATTTCAATCCACAAGGCTCTCGCGAGCCTCGACTGTTGCGGTCAATAATATCTTTGGAGAAAGTTATATTTCAATCCACAAGGCTCTCGCGAGCCTCGACGAGTTACAACCGAAAACTTTGTAGCGACAGAGATAATTTCAATCCACAAGGCTCTCGCGAGCCTCGACTTGTTTTCGGGGTAACAGGGGTGCTTTTTCAGCGATTTCAATCCACAAGGCTCTCGCGAGCCTCGACGGCAAAAATGCACAATTATTCTTGCATCTATGCCACATTTACATGCTTCATATTATACATCTTCTACAAATCGTTTATCAAGTTGAAATTTCCTCGCGTAATTTAATAGTATTTTCCGGCCAATTGTAGTGCGAATCTCCCTGGGATTTTATGTACAACTACTATTCGCACTTGGTTCTTCTTACTAAAGATCAATACCCATCAAATCAACCCATAGTTAACCCTACAGTTTTCAAACAAGCAATGTAATAATGAAATATTATGTTTAATTTTCACTCTAAATAGGCTGTATACTTATCACGCTTCCCCTTGCATAACTCTTTTGGATATTTTCCGTTATTTTTATTCATTTTTTCAGTAACCGCACTGAAAAGATCTAACCCCAAATCATCCGAAAGCATAAGCAGATATATAAAGATATCAGCAATTTCATCCTTCATTCTATCCAGATTATTTTCTACCGCTTCCTCACTTGATTTCCATTGGAACAATTCCAGCAATTCTGATGCTTCAAGTGAAATGGAGATTGATAAATCCTTAGGATTGTGAAACTTTCTCCAATCTCTTTCCTCTCTAAATTTATTTATCTTGTTTATTAAATCCTGAATATTAATATCTTTTGCCATAGCAGCTTTCCCCTTCCCTTTTAAATATATTTTCTTTGTAACACTGGGAATTATAGAGTATTTCGAGGTGAGTAGTAAAGATGTATAGTCGACATAAGTGCTTCCAACTTCCAGTCGTTGAATTTCAATCCACAAGGCTCTCACGAGCCTCGACGGGGAAACCGGCATTAGTAAAAGAATCGGATAAAAATTTCAATCCACAAGGCTCTCACGAGCCTCGACGGCATGCTTGACAGCTTTGTAACCCCTGTATCCGAATTTCAATCCACAAGGCTCTCACGAGCCTCGACAAAGCCCCTCAACCGCTTTTATTGTAAGCAGAAATTTCAATCCACAAGGCTCTCACGAGCCTCGACGACCCAATGAAAAGAATAAAAGAAACGAAAGAAATTTCAATCCACAAGGCTCTCACGAGCCTCGACAGCAAAAATACACAATTATCCTTGCATCCATGCCAAATTTATATATCTTAATTATACACCTTCAACAAATCATCCAGCAAGTCAAAAAATTTTCTCGTATTTTAATCCTATTTTCCGGCCGTTTGCAGTGCGAATCCCCCTGGAATTTTATGTGCAACTATTATTCGCACCAGAGCTTCCTTACTAAAAATCAACCCTCTTTTAAATTACCTCCATTATCCATATGTGCTAAATTTTCCCGTACGATCCTAAACAATCATTTAAAATGGCGGTCGCAGTTAACAGTGTACCCAGCAGTTTATTATGTTTTGTCACGCTCGAAGAATTCAAATGTATTTACATAAATGTTTATATTTTTTATATGAACAAAGTATATAACAGATTATAATTCCGCGCTTCACACTAATTTAAAGCCGCTTAAGATAAAATCCAATCTCCAAATATCAGCTTCTCTTATTACGCTTTCATTTTACTTTTAAAATAAGCCTCGAGTTTCTTGTTCGTAAAATACACTCTGCAACCATCCATACCTCTGCTTAATAAAATATAATAATTATTTTTTATATATTCTAACAATTGAGAATCATCAGGATCCTCATTTTTTATAGTTTTTCCATTTATGTCGTAAAATGAATCTCTGTTAGGGATAAGTTTACCATCTTCACTTATGTCAATATCGTCACCAATGATCACTCCAACATAGTTTAAATCAACACTTAAAACTGCATGTGTACACCCCACCTCATCCTTCGAATTTTTCTGCTCTGTCCATTTTTCACTGTTTTTATTCCAACGTCGTTTAAAATCGCCTTCTATAAAATCATATTTACCGGAATCTTTTTTTGAAATCCACTCAAATGCATATCCTGATAAAATTCGGCTTCTTTCTGCGCCAGGAATAGACTGCTTATCCTTCACCCAACGTTCTAATGCTTTCATACTGTGTACAATATTAAAATCATACTCTTTAAATACAGTTGGATTATAAGATACAGCCTCGATTTGCAATATATTTTTCAATGCGCTGATATAATCCTTTCCATCTGCCACTTTAAATTGACCTCTTATTCGGAACTGCTGTTCAAGTTTAAGCTTATAAAACTCTTTACACCCTTTTTCAAAAGTACGTATGTCAATGTCAGAAGGTCTAATCCTCTGATATTTATCATAAAAGATAACAAGATTATTAGTAATCCTTTTTAATTGCTGAAGTTCGTTATTTTCAACATTGTCCTTATCCAAATGCTTAAACATCCATCCATCTTTTGAAAAGTATTTTCTTAATCGCTGCCCTTCATCAACAACTACTGTATCATATCGTTTACTTGAATTTATAATCCCCGCTGCAGTTGCCACAGTAACATTTAAGTTTAGTTTTTTATACAGACCTCTGAAAAGCTTAGGCAGAGTTTTATTCGGCAAAATTACAGCTATATTTTCTGCACAGACTCCTTTTTCATTTACAAGATTATATACAATCGTATTGGTCAATAATGATTTCCCGGTACCTGGTTCCCCATAAACAACAATTTTATGCTGCGGCTTTTCCTTGTCTATTATAGCTTCACAAACATAATCGACAATCATTTGCTGTTGTTCCGACAGTGTTTTGAATGGAGAATAACGGTATAATAAGGTCATTTCAATATCCTTATGGTTCAAAGTAACCAAGCCCATCTTCTTTAAATCATTCCATACCGGGATTATAATATCGCTATATGATTCTATTTTATTTGAATATTCTTTATATTTTTGATATACGCCTGTATTCAATACTTTTCTTTTTTCCGCCAGAAAGCAGGCGATCAATGCTGTTTCTAACTCTTTTATAACGCTCGCATTAAATAGGGTACCATAAATAATTAATAATTGTTTTAATTTTTCCCTTTTAATTATATTTGAATGCTCCTTAACTCGTTTTAAAAATCTGCTGGACTCTCCAATATAAATTTTAGAATTGTTATATAATATATATACAATCGGATAACTTTTATAAACTCGGGCCTCCCCACATACCGAATCAAGAGGTTTCGTTCGGTATTGTTCATACTCAATTTCAAAACCGGCAATATCAAAACTGTCAATTTTATAATTCAATCCCATAATTAATTTTCACTCTCCAAATAAGCTGTATTATCACCTTTTCAACTCTTATCCGTTTTATGTTCCAATATTTTTATCGAATCTAAATAATCCTTCTCCACATCACTGAGGGTTCTGGTTTTATATATTCTGTATTCACTCGTTGCTTTATCAACTGCCTATTTATGAGTAACACTTCCGTTTCCTTGAAGTAACTGCTCGCCACTCATTGTAAGGATACGATCCAAATGCTCTGTCCAATGCTCATAGTCATTGCCTGTTCCCACTCTGCCTGACGTTCCGCAAAATCAAGATACTATGAAACAAGTTGTCCCATAGCCCGAAGCTCTTTTTCATTCAGATAGTTTTTGGCAATGACAGCCTCCTTTAGTGTTGGCTGGTTTCCTGCAAATGCCATAAGTCCCATAAACTCTTTTTCAGCATGTATAAATAACTTCTGCTGCAGTTTATCCATGAATCGCATAGTGTATCTTATTCTGAACCTTTTTAAACAACTGAATTGATATTTCAACTTTCGGATCATAGTCAATACTTGTAGCATAAATTTCTAAGACCTGTCTGTAAAATACCTTCTCAGAAGCACGTATATCTCTAATACGTTCAAGTAATTCTTTCAGGCACTATCGTCCAGTGCGAAACCTTTTTTCATATATTCTTTTAAAATACTTATTGCCCAAATCCTAATTGTGTACCGCGCTTTGACTTCACCCGATAACCGACCGAAATAATCACGTCAAGATTATAATAATCTACATCATAAACTTTCCCAGCAGCAGTGTAGGCAAATTTTGCCTTACTGATTATTTAGACAATTCTCCTTCTTAAAAAACATTCCTGATATGCTTGCCTATTACACTTCTATCTCTCTGGAACAGCTCTGCCATCTGATCAATTGACAACCAGGCCGTATCTCCATCAAAAGTTGTATCTATCTTTGCCAAACCACCATATCTTGTGATTATGCTCCGCTATTTTCCTTTCAAACCACAATTCCGCATCATTATTACCGACTCAACATGCGGTGAAAGTTGGTTTTTATACTACATAACAAAAGTTGTTATTTATAACTATTCACCCCTTATGCCTTAAATATTTAAAATAAACTATTGATTTCTCAATTATCCTTACTGTTATCTAGAATATATTCCTCACCTAATTTATTCTCGAAAATAGTCTCTTCTATCGTTTGTATACATCCATCTATATCCTTTTTTATATCCTCACCCCAAAATCGCAAAACAGACCAGCCCAAAGTGCGCAGTTGTTTGTTCACATCTTCATCGCGTTGCATATTCTTAGCAATCTTTCTAATCCAATACTCACTATTATTGCTTGCTTTTAGGCGATTTCTTAATTCTTCCCAGTCTTTTCCGTGAAAAAACTCTCCATCACAAAATATCACTATTTTGTATTTTGTAAGCACAATGTCAGGATGGCCAGGAAGCTCTTTATAATTCTTTCTATATCGATAGCCTTTTTCCCATAGAGCTTTCCTTAGAATAACCTCAATTACAGTATCTTTGGCTTTTATATGTTTCATATTCTTCTGTCGTTGTTGTGGAGTTAGATTGTCCACATTATCACCCCTGAAATATCATATCATTATGGTATTCAATAAACTTTTTTGCTGGTAGAAATTTATCTGGAAGATATATAGGCTGATAATTATAACTCATAAACCAATCCCTGGTTCTTTCATCCATTTCTACGTTTTTCATAGATTTAGAAATTAAAATCCGAAAATCCTGTGTGATAGTTACTAATCCTCGATCAAACGCTTTATCATGTAAAGAATTTAAACACAGACCATTACTTGGATTTGTCTTTTCTGTCCGATCATCACTTACTCTCCAAGGCTTTATATGGCTCGCAACAAGCAAATCTGATTTGGAAAACCCCGTCACGCAACACCTGTTACTATAAGCATTCAGAACTGACATTCTGAAAAAATATTGTCCGATTCTTGTTTTCATGAGATATTCCCTATATTCACCGGGAGGAATCATATCTATATCGCCCACATCAATATTTTCCTGTATTTCATTATTCTGCATTCTAGCTTTAATGAGCTGAGCTTGATATGTTAGTTCTGTCCAATTGCTAGAAAATTCAGAATATATTTCGGCATCTAGTTTACTTCCATGAGACATAGCCGTTACATTTCGCCGCTGCAATTCAGGATCATAATGTGCCAAATTGTGCATTTTCAATCCTACAGCCCCTGGAGTCCTCCCCAATATCTTTGCAAGTTCTATTATATCGGGATTTGATTGGCTTATTTTTCCAAAGGAAGTGCGACAGTATAGATCAAATGCAAGTATTGTTTCATCCCTACTCCACTTCAACCCTTTTCTACTCATACACCCACCGTTTTACCGAATGTCTTTTATTAAAAAACTTTCTTTTCCAATACGAATCTTATCCCCTATAGTAAGGCCATTAAGATTAGTTGGTCTCGTTATTAATTTATTTTTTTTCGCCATGATTAGTATTTTCTTGTTAGTTCTTATATTTTCAATAATAATCTTGCTATTCCTTGTAACAGCCTTTCTCTCTCTTATCAGTTGATCAATTTCTTCATCTTCTATTTCATTAAATGCTGTTCTAATGATTACTTCAATCTTCTTTTGGATTTTTTCTTTAATCCACTCTTCAGGCATAAAATCAAGCACATACATTCCGCCTAAAAGATTGAGGTACTTAGCAAGATATCCAACATCGTCAGTATTGAGATCATAGCCGTCTCTTCGTGCTTCCATTACAGCTTCTAAAAATGGACGTATTATATGTAGATTGTTTGAAGTGTTTCTTTCTATAAAATGCAATATATGATCTGAATGACTACAAACAAACTCCGTAAGTTCCCATTTATTTATTCTTTTCTCATCATATGTTAGACGGCCAATCCACCATAATCGCGAAAGTGCATTTCGCGTAAGAGCTCTTCTTTTTGGCCCAGAAAAAAAATAATGTTGTAAAACCCCTGATACACTGCTTATATCCCATCTGTATCTAACATAATCAAAAAACTGGCCTAAACATAACCCAGCCCATAATCTTTCATCGGCAGCCATGGAATCCGTCAAAAACATCAAATTACTATACACCCTCTTCACATTTTCAAATTCTGTTTGAAACGCTTTTGATTTGCTCGCCGACATATCAAGTGTAAAATCATTTACACTTTGATATTTAGTATCAATGAAAGGAGAACCTTCGCATATATCTTCAATCCAATCGTTTGATGGATAATTTTGATATTTATTAAGACATTCTTCTATGCATTGCTTATCCTTTAAGAATGTTAGTTTATCAGCCCCAATAACTTGAATTTTCAAGATCCTTCCTCCTCTCCACCATCTTTTGCACCTACCACAGATAATTGTTCTAATGCGTTATTAATTGGAGTCCGTAACATTTTTTGTGCTAGTGTGAAAATATTCTCATTTTTCAAAGAATTGATTGGTATTTTAAAATTTTTCTCTAAAGTTTGCTTAATTGAAATATACCATGCTTGAGTGCCAAACTCCGCTTCCATACTATCCAATTCAGTTACTGAAAGTTTTTGTAATACATACATAAGTGCTGGCATAACGATAGCTGAATTTAAAATATCTTTTACATATGGATCGTCTTTCATGGATTTGTATATTGCAATATCTTTTTCACATAACTTTATAATTATATGTTCATTTGATTCATACTCAACTACCATTTCAGTAACATTTTTATTCATATTTTTTATAATTCTGAAAGGCGATGCTGATTTTATCAAATCTGACTTCTTTTTTGAAATATCCCAATTAAACTGTTGTCCAACGGCAAGGATACAACCTTTTTCTATTATCTTAATGGGATTTATATAATCTGGATTAAATTTCACATTATAATAATCCTTTAATGTTTCGTTTGCAATTATAAATGGGCAGAAATGTAATTCTCCATTAAGAATTGAATCTTTCAATACAATCTTGTCACTAAGCTTATCCGTTTTATGGATATCCCTATAACCAGACTGCGCACACTCAAGATGATAAACCAAGACCGCTTTTCCTTGTTTTACCATATCTTTAATAACATCATTAACAAGGTCAACATCAACCAGTATTTCAACGTCATACCCATTATTTGTACACTGTGCTGAAACATCAAATTTACTGTCTATATAATCATCATTGAAATATGCCAATACGGGATACGGATACAATCTATATCTGATGTCCATATACTGCCACCTCCAAAGAGCAAATATCACTATAATCAAATCCAACTTGCAGGGTTGATTTAACATTTTTTGCAAGCGAGACACCCTTAATTGCATTGTCATCAACATAAAGCTTTGTTCCATCCATTTCAGCATATCTAATATCAGCCTTATATTTATCTGTCTCAGCCGCCATATATATTAAAACCTGCCCATCTTCAATATCTACTTTGGGTGTAATATAAATTTTATATTTTCCTGTTTCAATATCTTCAGCTGTATATCTAATAGATGCTGGTATCTTCTTTGCCCTTTTCTTTACTTTTGGTTCCTCAAAAGGTGCGTCTGGTTCTGGTGTCGTACCGGGTCTTGGCCCTGAACCAGAACCTGGCCCCGGATCTGGAGTAATATGTCCATCACCATTATGTATACCTGGACCTCCGCTAGTACCTCCCTTAGTTCCATCGTCATCCAACTCAACTTCTCCATCATCATCTGCTATTTCAATTTCTCCTAAGGGCTTCACCAGTGTACTCTTTTTATCTGTTATAACAGACACTTCATTATTGATTGATTCCTGTGTTTCTTCCTTCTCTGACATAGGATCCGGTATGCAATCTCCAATATCAGGATCAATCTCACCCTCTGTATCCTGCCCTTTTAACTCATTAAACAACTTCTTAATATCACTATAAAGCTTCTTCATTTTTGACTCTGCTTCTTTTTGAACTTCAGGTTCATCTCTATATCTAGATAATTCCCACGCATTATGCTGGATATTTTCCAAACCACCTAAAAGCTTACTTATTTGAGTCCCTTTTATAACGCAGACACCAGCAAATGGGACTGTAGCCGAAATGCTCCCTTTATCAAACACCTTCATTCCTGGATACCGAATAATCGCTACCCTTCTATGTAAATCATGTCTCATTAACATTCTAATTTCCACATCATCTTTTTCAATATACGAAAATTTTCTTATTTCACAGTCATGAGCGGATAATATCTGATAATAATCATACGTCTTATCGCTTACATCAGCTTTATAAGTTTCAATAAGATTAGAAATATGATCTCTATCAATAAGTATATCATCAATCTCAACAACCAAGTGCCCTTCATTAACAGCGTAGAAGAATCCATCAAGTACTGCAACTATTAATTCCTTCTTCCAATCCTTGTCCGACGACTTAAAAGATGCTATATAAACATCTGTGCCTGATTCATTTCGATTGAAATTTTGATCTATATCAAACTGCGTATAAATTGGTAAGGAATTATCATTACTATAATATCCAACATCAGAATGAAGATCACCCTCCTGATCCATAAAACAAATCAATTTAGAAACACCCTGATGAGCTTCCACACCATGTATGTCCAATGTACTATAAAATACGGTTTGTAAATTTGAACAGCTGAAACAAGCTTGCTTTCCACTTCCAAACGCACCAATTGATCCTTCTGCCTTATCGGAGGATCCAACTGACCTAACTAGTCTAAACCATGGAGATGTGAAATTTTCCGCAGCAACATCAGCTCCGATTAACCCCGATGTATTAAAATCACTAATTCTCAACATCTGTATCTTAGGTTGCTCCAGAATGGGAATTGTTCTTTTAAGATACTTTGTTGCTTTTGCAAAGTTCTGTTTTTCACAAAACTTATAGGCCTGCTTGTAATAATTTAATAGTTGGTTCTTTTGCGGTAACATCTGTATGTCAACCTCAAAAGATCTAAATTCTACTCGAACAGCCTTTTTATCATCTATTCTGGCATCTATAGAATTTTGACAGATTTCACGTGTTAACCCTTTTACAGGATCACCTTTAAAAAGATCTATTCCAGAGTCTCCAATTCCATGAAACTGTCCACCATTATTTATAGGAAAATTCCAATCCATAGTACCTCCTCCTTGTACAATTATTCTAATCTAAAGAAAATTTGCTCCCCTTCTGACTGTCCTGTTTGCTATATCGTTTTTTTGCCTCATCTAGTTCTACCTGAATTGCATTAAAGATTTTAGTAACATCCTTCTGTGAATAGTCATATAAACTTTGATTAGAACAGTTCCCAAGAAGCTGAATCATATTAATAATCTTGTTTGTTCTGGCTTCCGCAATTCTTACAAATTTTTCGCGCTTAGACTCTACTTTCACTTAAAACCTCCTGGTCTATGATAATTTCCACTTTATAATATAATCATATAATACAATCTATCGCATATATGTGTCAACTATTTTGAAATTATTTTTAAAATACTATGTTTATATCATTATTAAAATCATGTATACTCATAAATCCACTTATGCAAAATCATTATTTTGAAATTATTCAAAAAATAATAGAGCGTAGATTACATAATCCACGCTCTACTATTACAGATATTTTAAAATCTCTTCCGCTATTCCTTTTGCCATCAATGGAGGCACCGCATTTCCAACCTGCTGATATTGTGAATCTTTTGGCCCTTTAAATATAAAGCTATCCGGAAATGATTGTAGCCTTGCTGCTTCTCTCACACTTATTGCTCTATTAAGTGTAGGATGAATCCACATGGATTTCCTCACATTAATAACTGTTCCACTCGGTTTTGAACTATCCAGTTTAAGGTATATACTATTCTGCGTTCTTGCTGGATCAGCGTAATTATCTTTCATATCATCAGAAAGCTTATGAAAATTTTCCCCTTCATTCAATGCCTCAAATCTTTTCTGAGCCTTTTCTCTCGTTTTAGGTATGATGTGATTACTAACCCCTTTAGAATTCTTCCTCATTAGCATTACATACTTTGATAAATTCTCTTGTTCAGTATAGGGCATTTCTTCAGTTTCATTCACTTCGGTTGTCACGTCATATATAGCCAAATCCATAATTGCTTGTCCAACGTTTACAATTGGCAAGTGTCTGTCTTTGGGCATCTCTATTACTTCGTTCTTCAACTCATCAGATTTTATCCCTATCACTATATATCTCTTTCTCTCTTGTGGAACACCAAACCAAAGCGAATTTACCTCACCACTCTCAATTACATATTCATCTCCAAGGATCTCCTTGATATAATCAATAACTGCATATGATTTAACAGCTGCTGTTATTGCCCCTGTAATTGGATTTTGTTGAAGTTCATATATAATTTTATTATTTACTAATTCATCCTTAAGTCGAAAACTCTTTTGAAATTTAATAAAAAAGCCTAACTCTTCAAAATATTGTTGTAATTCTGGTGAATTAATATTTTCTGCGATATCTACAAGTATATTATAATTAAATAATCCCTCGTTAATATATTGATTTATCTGTTTTATAATTACCTGCCCGTTCTTATTAATATATTTTGAAAGTCTGTCTTCATTATTTCTATTTTTATAAAGAACGTTCAATAGTTGAAATAATTTATCACTAATTCTATAGTTATTTTCATAACCATTCTCAAAAATATTCATAAGGTTGATTTCATGATAATTTCCTTCTGATATCACCAAATCATCATCCCTCATATCTATGTCAAGAGCCTCAATTATTTGATGATCACAATATGAATCATAAAACCGATGTGTATCGGATGAAAGCATACTTACATTTTCCATTACAAATGCTTTAGGTTGTATTTCTTTTATAGCTCTAAAATACTCCTTCACCAATGAATTATTCATACTTATAATATGATTTTTTTGTCGATTTGCATTAGAAAATCCCTGGCATGGCGGCCCTCCAATTACAATATCTATTCCTCCTACTTCCTTTGAAAGTTTGCTAAAGTTATATCCCCGCACTTCAGGAATCATAATAATATCTTCACGCCCCTTATGATTTCCAATATATGTCTTTCTAGCGTTTTTATTATTTTCTACTGCTGCAACTATAAGAAATTGATTTGTTGATTCAAATCCATAACTTAAGCCACCTGCTCCAGCAAATAAGTCTATAGTTTTTAACATAATTACTCTAATTCCTCCGCATACGCCCTTAATTTTTTCAATGAAATCTCTCCCATCTTTCTTTGAGCCAAAACTTCCAGTAAACTATAAGCCTCTCGATGTCCAGCAATATAGTCTGCAATATGCGGTGGCAGTTTACCCCTCTCATTAGATGCTCTTATCAGCAAATCACTATACTCAGCTTCGGTCAATTTCATATAATCTGCTATCTTTTTTAAATCCTCATCTGAAAATGGGCCATTTTTATTTGTTTCTATACCGCTGATCAGCATTGGAGTCTTTTCAATAGCACTAGCAAGCTGTTTCTGTGTAATCTGCTTTGATTTTCTCAATTCTCTGAAATATATTCCAAAGCTCATTATACCACCTTTCATAAATAAATAAATTTACTTATTTATTATATCATATATTTAAAAATTTTCAAGAAAAAATTGAATATTATACGCTTAAATTTCACACTATTATCTTCCCAATTCTTTATTTTCCCATTCAATTTGTGTCCCATCCAGAAACACTGTTAGAATCAGACCACTTTCAAACACTTTAATATAATCCACTGTTTGCAACATTAAATTAATATCCAACTTTGTTACGAACTGTGGTAACTTTGTAGCCTCCATAAACTCTAGTGTACGAAACTTGGTCAATGAATTCCCAGTCTTTATCTTTTCTTCCCATTCTGATAACAAAATCTCCCTGCATTCCAATAGATGGTTCCACGCTATCAGATAAATATCGATAAGCGTACTCTCCTCTACATGCCTGTTATTACAGCCTAGGACTCCCTTCACCTTATACCGCTCACTGCACTGCCAAATTTTCCGAACCTCCCCAGTACTGCTCCGCCATCCTTTACGGGTAAAAACCTTATTACACTCACCGCAGACAATCTTCGAAGCAAACGGATTATTCTCTGTATTATTAGAATAAGACTTAGTCCCATGCTCCTCCAGATACCGCTTCCGCCGCTCAATCTCCAACTGCACACACTCCCAAATCCAGGGCTCAATAATCGCTTCATGATCATCTTCAATATAAAACTTCTGTATTTCCCCTTGATTCATCACCCGCTTCTTAGTCAGGAAGTCCACCGTATAGCTTTTCTGCAAAACCGCATCGCCCTTATACTTCTCATTCTCTAGCATACTTTGCAGAGTGGTCGCCTGCCATTTTGTACTGCCATCCCAGTTAACAACACCCTCCCTTTCAAATATCCGTTTAATGTAATCCACCGTTTTTCCACTAAGAAATTCAAAATACAGTCGTTTTACAATTGCCGCCTGCTTCCGGTTAATCACCAGTTTCCCATCTTCATCCGTATCATAGCCCAAAAACCGCTTGGTACTCATCTTATGCTGTCCCTTTTCAAACCGCCTGCGGATCCCCCAGGTAGAATTTTCAGATATGGACCGGCTCTCATCCTGTGCCAGGGAAGACAAAATAGTAAGTAGAACCTCACCCTTTGCATCCAATGTATTGATGTTTTCCTTTTCAAAAATAATACCAATCCCCAGATCCTTGAGTTCTCTGACATAATTCAGGCAGTCCAATGTGTTTCGTGCAAACCTGGAAATCGATTTAGTGATAATCATATCAATCTTACCGAATCGGCAGTCGGCAATCATTTTATTAAACTCATCCCGTTTCTTGGTATTCGTACCGCTGATTCCTTCATCGGCATAAATCCCGGCAAACTGGTAAAGTGGATTATTATTGATATAACCGGTGTAATAATTCAACTGGTTTTCATAGCTTAATAGCTGTTCTTCTTGGTCGGTTGATACCCGGCAGTACGCTGCCATCCGCAGCTTCTGCACATTCTGGCCGCTGCTGGCATCGGTTGCCGAACTCTGTCTTGCTGGTATAACAGTAATACTTCTTGCCATTTAGCTCCACCTCCTCAACTACCGTAGGCTCTGTAATACTCTGCTTCTGTACTTCTGTATCTTCAACCCGTATTCCCCGGCAGGCTTGCTTTCCTTTTTCGATATAAGTGCTGCACCACCACTGGATTCTCTTTTTATGCACCTGCCGGCGCCGGAGATTTTTGCCGCAATATGGGCAAACCAGCATACCGCTCAACGGGTACCGGTTCTGGTATTTTTCGGTCCCATTAAAACCGATATTGCGCTCCTTTTTCCGGCGTTTCCGTTCTTCTTGTACCCGGTCCCATAAATCTGCATTGACGATAGCTGGATGATTATCGGTAATGTAATAGCTCTGCACTTCGCCAAGGTTCTGTCTTGTCTGGTTCCGCTTATTCTCTGGCGTAAAGGTCTTCTGCAGATGACAATCCCCTTTATATTTTTCATTTTTCAGCACACCTCCTATGGAACCCTCATGCCACTCTCCTCCGGTAACGCTCTTAACGCCAAGATCATTGAGGAGATTCTTCAGCCGGGAACTCCCCAGACCGAATAGCGTCATATCAAATAGAAATGCTACTATCAGCGCTTCTTTCACATTTATGGATAGCCCACCATATTCATCCTTGTCATAGCCGAGGAAACGTTCTGTGTTGATCATGACTTCACCCTGCTCAAATTTCTTCCGGATCGTCCACTTATTGTTTTCGCTCATGCTCCGGCTCTCTTCCTGGGCAAAAGAAGAGAGGACGGCAAGCATCATCTCACCGTCCCCTGAAAGAGTGTTGATCTTCTGTTCTTCAAAAAAAATACCGACTCCCAGTCCCTTCAGCTCTCGTGCGACTTTCAGGACGGTAACGGTATTTCTGGCAAACCTCGATATAGACTTGGTAATGATTAAATCAATTTCTCCAGCCTTCGCTTTTCTTATCATCTCCTGGAATCCCGGCCGTTTTTCACAATAACCAGAGATACCTTGATCTGAATACACACCTGCAAACTCATATTCCGGGTTGGAACGGATTAACAGCTCGTAGGTTTCCTGCTGGTTTTCAAGCGAGTCCTCCTGTCTTCTGCTGTCCGTTGAAACCCTGGCATATGCACAGACCTTCTTTTTCTTATGTTTTATTTCTGCTATAGGCTCTAAAATCCGGATCCTCATTGCTACTCACGCCCTTCAAAATAATCTTTTTCAAACTTCGTAATCCGGTCATAGATCAGTTGAGCATCCTCTGGCTGGCGGACAGTTATCACTTCAATCTGCTTCTCCCGGCACAGCTTCATAAAATCCATAAACTGCATCCAATTCCTTGATAATCTTGACGCTGTAATAGTAATAACGGCATCGAACTTCCCGGCTCTCAGCTCCATTTTAAGGCGGTTAAATTCCTTTCTGGCCGGATCCACACCGGAAGCAATCTCATAAAACATCTGCATCTCCCAGTTTCCTTTACCAAACCGCTTATCTAAAGTCTGACTGACTTCTGGAAGAAATTGTTTATAGTCACGGTTTCTGTGATTCATCCGGCAGTAAAATGCCACCTTGTTAATTCGTCCTGCAACTACCATAAATATAAGAACTCCTTTCGTTTTTTGGTAGTCTATTAATCACTCTAAAGCCCTCTAAAGTCAAGCAATTCAGCGGTTTCCAGCGGCTTTATCCAACTCTTTCTTAAACCTGCTGGCGGTTAAACACGGACGGCGTAATCCAGTGAAATCCACCCATTCCGCTCCTTCTGATACGCTTTTAACAGCCCCCATCCTGAAGCTCCGGGGCCACCTGCTTCCTCTACCACGGTAAATACTCCTTTGCCTGTAAAGCCTGGCTGAATCCCATAATTTGTTCCCGGCCCTTTACGGATCCGAAGATTGGAAATAGAAATCTTGACCATATAGTTGGCAGACGGTACCGTTTCAATGAACTGCACAAATTCCCGGCCTGTAGTGATAAACAGCCCAGATTTAAGCTGATACCAATTACCATCCTCACTGATACCAATAACCGTATAGGTTCCTTCAAAGACAGTCTCTGCCACATTGTCTCCCAGGCAAGGGGCTTTCCGTATATTCAAACCATCTTTTCCTTTATAAAATATCTTCACATATCCTGACAATGGCTTAACTTTCTGGGAGGAACCTCTCGGTTTATCACTGTCATTGTTATCTTTCACATCATCTAAATTACCAATCTGCTTCTTAAACTCATCCCACAGCCCCTTCTTCCTTATCTGGGACGGGCAGTTCTTGGCACAGACATCATAATGCTGCACCACCCGGTCTGCCGGAATCCCTGTCTCCGCCATCAACTGCCGGACAAACTCCGCTGTATTGGCAAAGGCTTTATTAAAATCATATCCGGCCTGGACACACATCTCCACTCCGATGCTGTTCTTGTTATTCACCGTGCCAAACAGCCGGCCGCCATAGTTTACACCAACATGCCAGCATCCTTTGTTATGCGATGCTGTCTGATAAACCGTCTTCTTATCATCGGTGTAATAATGAACGGAAGTGTTCAGATTGCCGTTGTACTGCGCCTTGGCATGAGCCAGGGCATCTGCTCCTGCTGCAAAGTTATCTGTGTTATGCACCACGATATACCGGGACATATTGCCCGCATAGGTGTTCTTCTCCGACACATATTGTTTATTTACCTTCAACGTCATCTTCCTCCTTAATCTGTTCCAGCACTGCTTTCAGCTTCTTCGGAATTGGCAGGCCGACATGGGCTGCATTCTCTATAATAGAAATCCCCTCATTTGACAGGTAAAAGAAAATTACTGCCGTCCGCAGAACACTTCCATTCCCAATCACATGAGTATCGATGATATGAGCCATCGCTACCAGACAGAAAATCACAATCTTTTTTAATATCCCACGGAACCCGATCCGGCTGGAAAGCTCCTTATTTAAAATCCCAGCCATCACTCCGGTCACATAATCCACTCCGACCAAAACAATCAGTGCATATAAAAACCCGTCAAATCCTCCCATTACCGCTCCAATCGCACCGCCCAAAGCGGCAAATATAAACTGCATTGTATTTGCAATATCCCTCATTCTGCTGTCCTCCTTAACTTTACGCATAAAAATAACAGCCCGGAGGCTGCCTGTATCCCAATCTTAATCAACTGTTTTATTCCTGTGTCAGGGTATAGGTAATCTTCATCGTCTTATCCACCGTTTTCACCACTGCCGAAGACAGGTTGTTAATCGTTGCCAGATAGGGCGTCAAAAGATACATCGTCCGGTACTCTGTCCCGTAACTGCCACCCCAGCCCAAGAGAAAGTTCTTATACTGGAACAGCGGGGTTGCCGCATCATTCAGCCGGAAACTGCCCTGGGTACGGATAATAGTATCATTTGCTGTCACTTGAAAATCCCCGCCTACAATCAAATCCCCAATCAGCGTCATGTATACTTCACAAGTCCCTGTCTCACACAGTGGCTTCCATTTGGAAGTAAATCCAAGCGGAAGCAACGTTACATCCGAAGAATTCGCTGTGTTGATTTTATAAATCCCCTTCTTGTTATAGGCCATCACATACAGGTAGCCATTACGCATACAGCATTTCAGAACCCGCTCTGGAAATGAGCTACCTGCATCTCGGTTCCCCACATCCATCAGCTTGGCATTGGAAAGTGTCCACTCTCCTTCTGTCATGGAATAATCCTCTTTTTTAATCTTCACCCAGACCATCTTTGCACTGCCAGAGGAATTCCCTTCATTAGAAAAACCATACCAATATCCATCACCACCATCCAAGAACTCTCCATAAGGTGTATAATCGTCTAAAAACTGAAACGTGGTGGTCTGGATTACCTGGTCATCCAATACGGTATACGTTGTGTCATCCAGTTTCTCATTCAACCCCAGGCTGAAAATAGGAATCTGCACCTTACGGATACGAACTCCGGTATCCTGATATGTGATGGAATACAGTAAGTTATTTTCAAAATCCACTTCTACCGCCTCGAATAAAACCATCTGCTTCGCTTGAGACAGGTCATCCAGCCGGATACTTTTCAACTGTAAAAAGGTACTGGCATCCCCCACCTGGCTTCCATAGCCATTCGTTCCTCCCTGGGCACTGGTCAGAGCTGCTGCCGCAATCGTACCGTTTCCCTGGCTGGGAGTAAATTCCCAGACAAATTTGTATCCGTTTTCTAACGCCTTGCTCTCCGTCAGGTTCATGCTTCCCCTTGCCAGGTTTGCTGTAGAGTTGACATTGTTGGAAGCATAAGCGACCGGAAGATTGCTGGAAGCTGCATAGATGTAATCCGCCTCCTCCGGCAGTGCCTGGGAGAACAGCAGAATACCGCCAATCATGTTCGGGCAGATGGGAAGCAGGCTGTTATGCCATTCAATCCCATCAATACTTTCTCCGGCTTCATAAAACACGCCCATCGGGTTCAGCCCTAAAATGTTATTTACCGCATTGGTAACCATGTTTTCCTCTGCCACCATCTCTACTTCCCCGGTATTTTTATCTGTCAGTGTAATCGTCATATTGCCTGTCAGTCTCATATTATCTCCTTAACTGGTATCCACCACCGCACCAAATGCACCGATAGATACCTTACCCATGCTGTCTGCCATCTGCTTTTTAACCAGCTCCATGGTTTCCATTCCAAATGTTTCTGTATGCCCTTTTGCCAGCATCCCGGTTTCTAACCGGAATCTGCCAACCGTCTCCTGCAGCTCAATCTTTCCATCCCATCCGGCCGCTGCTGCCA
>UMGN01020444.1_pt1 | contig 24829 bp, 11 predicted proteins | sample 1965281 | NCBI WGS metagenome assembly UMGN01 (sample SAMEA4836073, study PRJEB28245) | human gut metagenome | biome: gut microbiome; material: fecal sample | place: Denmark | collected 2008 | reverse complement strand
AGAAGCCAATACCAAAGAGGCTGCCTCCGCTTGTTGATAAAGTTTACGGACATTATAGCCTTCGGAAACCTCCCCACGTACCAAGTATACTTCTTTCTGCAAAGAAAGTTCACCTGTGACAAGGTCAGTCGCTTCGGCAGGAAGTTCGAAGCAATCAGCCGGGTCTACCCCCATATCTCCATTACGACTCAAACGTTTTCCGGTAGCTCCCCCATGTTGCCAACGAAGTATAGCTCCTTTAGGCATATTCGAAGGAGAAAAACGCCAAATAGCTCCATCCATATCGGCTAATGCCAATACAGAAATACGCAGTTCTCCTTTTCCCCAAGACGGGTCTGTCAAATAATAGGTACGTTTTCCAGCCGAATAACGGGATTCACAATGCCCGGTGCAGTCAAGCGCCAATTCTGTTCCGTCACGAAGAATGACTTTGAAACTTATATTTCCTCCGCGTCCGTTATTATAAAAAGCAAAAACCGGTCGGTCACTTGTTTCTACCCGAAAGGGACTGTGACTACCGTACAAAGCACGGGTATACCGATTCTTACCATTGACACAAACAAACTCATCACCATCGGGACGATATTGCAACGTCCTTTTTGTACCTCGCAGATGTTCATTCAAGGAGATGGATTCTTTAAAGTCACCGATCTGCTTTGCCTCTCTTTGAGCATTTAATGGCATCACCGACAACATCAAGAGGCAACAAACAGTCAGCTTTCCTTTTAAAATAAAATTCAGATGAAAATAACTCATATTTTTCTTGTGTTTGATTATGGTAATGGCTTCAATCCTTCCCAACGGACATTCCAAGTTCCATCTTTCGGAAATCCCGGATTAGTCTCCGTACATCCATCCCAACCGGCACACATCATCGCAATAGCAGTCAGCAAGCCGCCATTACCCGGTAAATAAATACGTAAACGACCGTCCTGATAATTATGACCATTCGGCAAGTATGTGTTTGTGCGTTTATCCATCAGTAAAGCTCCGACGGCCTTTTCCGGTTCACCCAAACGGGCAGCATTCATAGCCGTCATCGGATAATCCCATCCCCAGGTTTTACCCCAATTCCAGTTATCCCAAATCCAGTGCAATGTATTTTTCATATAATCTTCCCGGATAAGTTTATTCATCGGAAGAATACCGACTGCCCCTAATACTGCCATGTGGTCGGAAGTATAACGAATATCTTTATAAGTATCTATGGCTGTTTCAGCAGCCAGATAAAGTCCTTCATTATTAGATGCTAAAGGGGAAAGTTTGTCGATCATTTCATCCCATTCCAGACTACGTTGCTGTCCCATACGTTCACGCCATTGTTGAGCGGTCTGCATGGCAAAATGCCAGTAAGAAAGTTCAAAAGGAGGATTAATTGTTTCTGCAGCACGCAACGTTTCTTGTGCAGGAATGGCACCTTTCAATACGTAACGTCCTTCCAGTTCATCGTATGTAGCAAAAGAGTACATAAATTCTGCAGTCTCCTGTACCAAACGATTATATTTCTCCAACACTTCTTTAGTCGGATCAGCACGATAAAGTAACTCTGCCAAATAAATTAGATGAGGTTGTTGCCAAATCAGAAAACTTCCTACTTTGGAAGGGGCTTCTGTTCCTGAAGGGTCGGTCATTTTCATCCAGCGAACACCATCAAACCCTTGTCTTTGGGCTATTTGACGCGCTATCGGTTCAGCCTTTTCATACCAGCCTAATGTACGGTCAAGTAAGTTGCTACGATTCCAAAGAGCAAATTGAGCTTCGTGCCACCAGATCATTTCAAGATGAAATTTGCCAAACCACGAATTATAGGTAAGCCCCGTCTCTTGCGGAGGAGTAGTACCTGCACTCTGAATAGCAAGCAAATATTGGCTAAGTACCACACGTCGTTCCAGTTCTTTTGCCCGTGGGTCCGTACATGCCGAAAAGTCAACAGCTGCGCCTTCCTTCCAAAACGAGTTCCAATAGTTTTTTGCTTCTTCTTGAGTTTGTGCTACAGTAACAGGCTGCGTTGAAGGAGCTGTACTAGTAAAAGCACATGTAAAAGCTAAATGATCGTCCATCGGAGTCAGGACAAAATAATGTTTTGCTTTCTCATTGAAAGTAGCCTTCCCTTCCCAATACAAAGTTACGAAATACTCTGTGCTATCTAAAGTATGTTTCAAAACTGCGGAAGATTCATTTTGAGTAACAATAGTCGTTGTATGTTTATCAACGGCTTCCCAATTACATGCATCATCACAATGAGCGCCCGTAGGATACGGAAAACGAAAACAAATCCCGGTATGCGCCTTAGAGGTAATATTTGCAGCAATCATATCATTAGAAGGATGGCAGACTGTCTCCACTTGATAATCTTCACCGTTTAATTTAAACCGACTTTCGATTTTTCCATCCCACAAGCAAAGTTTCTGATGAACGTCAGTTACCTGTTCAATATCCGTACCTTCTTCCACGTCAAAACCGACAATTCCTAAATGAAGACGATGCGGATTGACACGAAACCAATTAGCGGCATCCTGTTGTCTGCCTTCTTCTTTGAATTGAGTAGCGTAAAGTTCTTTCTTTCCCCTGCCAAAATCATATTCTTTCAGGGTTTCTTCCGGAGTAAGCCGGTCCGGATTGGCGAAGCTATGCCAGCCCCACTGGCTCTGCGTTCCCAATGGAACTCCTTTTTTATAATTGTCCGGAAACGTCTGTAATCCGGTTATGTCTACCGTATAAGCAAATTCTCCATTTCCTACAGAAAGTGAAGCTAATGAATCGAATGCCGTCACAACAGGACTATTCCTTTCTACTAATGCCTCGCGGTCAATTATCGGCTGATTTCCATCTCCGCAAGCTGTCCAAATAAAAAGTGCTGCAATAGATACTGCGAATGTTTTCATGATTCTTTATTATTGTTATTTACAAAAGTATTTATTTTTGAAACAAATGACGCGGATTCTCATTCAAAAACCCGCGTCACTCCACCCTAATAATCCAATCCAAAGGATGATTTGAGGATCTTTATTTTAAATTCCAATGAACGAAATAACCTGCTTTTCCACCAACTTCTGCATTAATCTTAGCACGAATGGCTTCCGGATCAGCATATTTCGGACAAACACGATCAGCTATGATACTTGGATCATTGTAACGACGTGCCATACGAATCATAGTAGGATAAATCTTTCCTTCTGCCGGAAATTCAAGCATCATTTCATCAAGAATCGCTTCATCATTGGCTCTAGCATCCCCACGTGTAAACTCACGATTACCCAAATTAAATGCCCCACGAATACCCAGGTCCGGATAACGACGAGTACCTAACGTACTAGCTCCGGTCCAGTCATCTGTAAAACCATCCCATGTCACTCCACCATTCGGAAAACTTCCGTTCACTCCCTGATTAATCAATGCCGATGCTTCCGTTACACGTCCCAAATTATTGAGAGCCTCCGCCAACATGAAATACAACTCACTGCCACGATAAATATAAATATGCACATCATCTTGATAAGCATAGGTACGCGCTGTGCTATTTGACGGACGATACTTCTGGATAACATAATTACCACTTTTATCTTTCGCAAAATAATAAGTAGAACGCTTATCCGAAGTAGCACCTCCAAGCGGATTAAAATCCGGATCAGTATAACGATCCATTCCTACCTGTGACGGAGCCAACAGATACTCATTGGGTGATTCTGTCCCAAAATGTTTCAACAAACTATTAGTCTGGTTTCCTTGATAATTATAGATAATAGCAGAAACAGTCTCTTGTGGTTGAGGATTAGTATTATCCCAAATCTTACTATATGTACCTGTCAACTTCACATTATGCATATACTGTGTTGCATCATTCACCGTACTGGCAAACTTTGCATTCATTGTATTCAAAATAACATTCACTGTTTTCTGGTAGTCACCATGCCACAAACATAACTCTCCATATAATGCAAAGAATTCCGGTGTCATATAGTCCCAATAACGATATGTACTTTCTGCTGTTTCCGTATCAGGATCGAGCCATTCTTTCCATGACATTGTATTCGTGCCATCTATTCCATCAAACCCTTTAGTTAACAAATCAAGACAGCCTTCCACTATCTCATCCAAATTCTTCACAGGAAAGTCATTCAAATCTTTCATCTCACGAATCGGATCATTAAACCAGACAGCCTCTCCATAAATCTTACCTAATGTAAGATATATCCACGCTTTCACACGAAGTGTACAACTAACCAAAGCTTTATAATGATCCAGATTAATAGCTGCCGGATTTTCTGTTTTATAATCATACAACTTTGACAAGTAGTCATTGCATGCTATAATTACATCGTAATAAGCAGCCGGATCGGCATACGAATTTCCTGTCAAGTCTGTATCATAATTGTAGATACTATACAACTCACTGGGAGCGTTCTTTGTTGGTTCCAGCAATTCACCACGTGTATCTGTCAAATAGATCACTTTGTCTCCAATGGCTTGTACTTTGGTCATAATACCTATATACCCCGAATACATCTCACTTTCTTCGGTAATGTATCCGTCATGATCTAATACATTCTTCGTCTCGACATTGAAGAAATCGTTGCATGCGCCCAAGAAGAATGTCATACTTAGTAACACATATTTCAATATATTCTTTTTCATCATCCTTAAAAGTTCAAATTAACACCAAATTTAATTGATTTAGGCTGCATCATTTTCGCATAGTCAAATCCTTGCATAGCATCACTATAAGAATAAGAGAATTCAGGATCCAACCCTAAATATTTTGTAGCTGTCAACAGATTCTCACCTGTTACATACAATGTACCGGAACGGAAGAAATTCAGGAATTTCTTGTCAAAACTATAACTAAGTGTAACATTCTTCATGCGCAAGAAAGAAGCATCTTCTATCCAACGGTCCGAAAAATCATTGTTACCCATCGGGTCGTTCCATTGAGCACGAGGAATATTAGTTTGTTGTCCTTCCAACGACCAGCGGTTTACAACTGCCGCACTTTGATTGCCAAAAGTAGAAAGTGATTCCAAACTACGTCTCACACCATTATAAGCCTGATTCCCCTTTGAATAAGAGAATTCTGCAGACAATGCAAAAGATTTATAACTGATTCGTGTAAAAAAGCCACCGAAATACTTCGGTGCGGCACTGCCTAAAGAGACACGATCTTTACTATCGATACGCCCATCACCGTTCTGATCTACAAAATGGATGTCTCCTGCCTGATAAGCCTGTCCTTTTTGATTGACCAGATTAGCAGCATCTGCTTCAGCCTGTGTAGAGAATACCCCAAGCGTCTGATAACCATAGAACTGATAAGGAGACTCTCCTACACGGGAAACCAACTGCGCACCATCACTATAGCTATTAATCAATTGTGATGTGTTTCCTAATGACTTCACCTCCGATTCATTGCGGGCAATATTACCACCTATAATCCATTCGAAATCACGTGTACGAACCAAAGAAGCTTGCACTGCCAGTTCTACACCTCTATTTTTTATTTCTCCACAATTTGCATAATAGTTTAGAGAACCAAGTGCCGATGTATGAGGTACTGCAAAAATAACATCTTTGGACAGATTATTATAATAATCCAATGTCACTTCCAAACGGTTACGCAACAGACTCATATCCAATCCTAGATTGAATTGTATGTTCTTCTCCGGTTTCAAAGTGGTGTTTGATATATTGGCACGAACAATACCGGAAGTAGTCATATAAGGTAAACTTGTATAATAATATTTTCCAAGATTGGAAGAAAAACGGCTATTACCGGACAAGCCATATTCCGCACGCAAATTTAAGCGATTTACTAATGTAGAGTTAGTCAATGGTAACCAACCTTTTCCGAGCAAAGTCACACCACCGGAAGGATATATATAAAAGTGATTTCCATAAGTACCGGCAGAGGACGCACCATCAGCCGCCACATTCAAAGAAGCTGCTACCATATCACGATAGGTATAATCTGCATGAGCATAAAAATTCGCCCAGTTCCATTTTTCCTGATAACCGTAAAAGTAGCGTCCGATTGTTTTTGTATCTCCCAATGTTTGATAAAAATCATTCGGAGTATTACGGCCTGCACCACCTTCATACTTATTTTGAGTTATCAACATTTGAGCACCTGCAAGAATATTCAAATGGTGGATACCTTGAAAAAGTCTCTGATAACGTACATTACCATTTGCGAAAATGTTCAAAGTTTCACCTACACCTTCCTTCACGGTATTTTCTGCATTACCATACTGATCGACAATCGGCAAAATACTCTTATCTGATAGTCCGGGAATAAATAGGTGTTCTTTATTATAATTATAAAACATTCCGAATGTACCATTGAACGATAAGCCATTGAAAGGTTTGTAAACCAATCCAAGTCTGAAATTTACATCATACTGTCGGTTACGACCATCAAGTGTATTGACGATAGCTAAAGGATTACTGACTGCAAAATCCATATTCGTTGAATTACCATAGTAATAAGTAGAGTAAGTATCCAAAATATTACCATCAATATCTTTCTTATAAGGACTTAACAATGGAGCACGCGAATAAGCTGCTAAGATCGGATTGCTAACATTATCCATTCCCTGTTGTTGATAATTGCCTGTCAGATAAGCTAAACCGACCGTTGCTGTCATCTCCACCCATTTACTAATCAAAACATTTGTATTCAATTGTGTATGGTAACGCTGGCTTTTAGTGTAATCCATCAGTCCATTTTCCATCGCATATCCTAATGAAAGGTCATATTTGGCAATAGCATCACCACCTTCTACACGAAACAGGTTGTCTGTTACAAAACCATTTTTATAAATTTCATCTTGCCAATCTGTGGTATTGTTATACAAGTAATTGTATTTACTATTGGGATCACTCAAAAAAGGAAATTCCGAGAAAAATCCTTCCATATTACCGAAATAAGTCATACCAATATCCGAAAGGTAAGATTTGTAATCATTACCTGTAAGTAATGGCATACGTTTATTATTCCAATTCACCCCATACTGTCCATAAAAGCTGACTCGCGTATCCAAATTATCGGAAGTTGCACCATCCGTTTCAATTAGAATAACACCATTCGACCCCATCGAACCATACATAGAAGCCTCCGCTCCTTTCAGTACAGTGATATTTTGAATATCTTGAATATTATATGCCTGAAATATATCTCTCGAAAATCCATTTATCAATTGTGATTCACGAGAATCAGGTAAATAGGGGACACCATTAATTACCACAAGCGGAGCGTTTGAACCTACAAAAGAACGAATACCACGCAGGTTCATATAACTTCCCTCACCTGGCATACCACCTGCACGGGTTGTCTTCAAGCCTGCTACCTGTCCTGCCAAAGCCCGATCTATCTTCATACTTCCCTGCGTGAAATCTTTTTTATTGATATTCACCGCAGAAGTCAGTTCCGGACGGGAACTTTCAATTCTCATAGGTAATATAGCCGATTCATTATATTTATATGTGCTCTCCGGCATCATCAGAATAACCACTTGTGAATTATCATCTACCAAGCGAGTTTCCGGATAATAACCAGCTGCCCACACTGAAATTTGAGTCGTATTCTCTTTCAACTCCATTTTGAAAGTTCCGTCAACTCCAGTTTTCGCATCTTTACTTCCTACAGCCGAAATGATAGCCCCTTCAATCGGTTTATTTAGCGGTGAAAGTATTTTACCGCTAATTTTACGTCCTTGCGCATATACACTGGCTACCGACAGTAATAACAGCAAAGTTGTAAATATGATTTTTATTGTCTTCATATTGATTCCTTATCAAAATTAATAACAGTTCTTTGTTGGTTTCAGACACCAGTGGTGGAAGCAACATTTGCTTGCGTTTATTCCATGGAATTTAATAACCACATTTACCGGTTCCGTACCTTCAATGGTAATTACACCGACTTTTCCTCCATCACGATCATAATTCGTTTTCTTTTTATCTGTCGCTTTATTAGTGTCATATCCTTCAGGATAACCCTGTCCGCCACGGTCGTAATGAAAATCAGTCTTTGTCAGTTGAGAGGCTGTTACTGTCCCTACGTACTCTCCATTAAAAGAAATCTCTACGTCATGCCCCATTTTTTGTTCAAATCCCAAACACAAATCGTACTCACCAGGAGGTATCGTATATGGAGTAGCTACCTTGTTAGTTTCATCATAACTGAAAGCAGTAAAGTTTAACGTATACTCTTTAATTGTAGCATCTGTTGTTTTAAAGCGTACAACGCGATTGATTATATTAGGGAAAACTCCAGGCCAACCAGACCATGCCGTCACTTTCGTTTCCATTTTATCAAAAGTTAGATTTTCATTTTCAAAATAAAGAGCCTTTTCTTCTTCTGACAGGTATTCATACCATCTCATAAAATCTTTGACACGATAAATCAATACATTGGTAGGAATCTTCAGTTCTTTCACATAATATGCAACACCATTACTAAGAGAAACAGGATTCTCCAAATCAACCCGTTGTACAGTTGTTCTCCATTGTTTACTAAAAATAGAATTCAAATCTATATTATCTTCAAAATCCGATTTAGAAAGCTTTTTATTAAAAAACATTGATTGGAAAGTCCAATTTCTCAGAATAGAGTCTTCTCGTTGCATTCCCCATTCTTGCAAATTTTGACGAGCTATAGTCAATGCCTGATTAACAACATCATTGGAAGGAATTAAAACAGTTGCTGATAATGACTCCGACATCAGATTAAAGTCTTTAGCCTCAAAATAAGGATTAGTAACTATAAATACAGAATCATAGACATTACTTCCGGTCTCATCAACACCTATAATTTTACTAGCTTCTTTATCAAATGTTAGTTGATTACGTTCCATTATCATCTCCCTAAAAATTGAATAATCATCTCCTAATCCTTCAATTAACTCATATAATGATTTGGGAGTTTCCACGTAATCTTCCATTTCGTACACATATCCATTATTCACCTTCGTTATCTTTTTCACAGCTATGCCATTAAAGGAGATGGAAGCAGATGCATCTTCATTTTCAACTTTCGATACATTAACATATTTTCCATTCCACATCAATACACGTTGTCCGTCAGAAAGATTAGACGGAGAAAGAGAGATATCCGAAATGTGTGATTTAGCCAAAAAAGTTCTATCATCTGTAGCAACTGCACGAGATAATGCATTCTCGTCACTAACCACTAAAATAGTGAACAACAAATCCTTCTCAACCATCTCATCCAGCACTCCTGTTTCACTAAACAATTGGTACATGGAACTCAATTCCGGTTGCGACTGTAAATAATCAACAGCCGACTTGTTGACTACTTCAATATTTACATTATTCACGACCTGTTCTTCCTGGGAATAATGAGAATCCCAGTCATCGTTACATGCATATATACCACTTATCAGCAATATAGATGACAATATATATTTTATAGTTTTCATAAGTATGTGTTTATTCATCTTCAATTATCGGTTCGAAAGTCATATAATCTAATTGGATACGGAACTTGCTATGAGTAGAAGCAGCCGGATCGGCAACCAACATCTTCATAGAATGAACCTTCGTCTTTGAGAATTCAATCTCATCATAAATAACTACATCATAACGTCCTAATGTATTGGCTGTAATACTCGCATAAATAGGAACTTCGACATCTGTATCGGTGTCATCATCAAATGTAAACTTCATTTTACATCCATTACTTCCATTAGACATTGTACGCATAAAATCCATTGATGTTGCATAAGTAACTTTCAACGTCACTTTATATTTGCCAGCTATCAGAATTGGTGTTTTCATGGTAACGGAACCATTATATCCCAAATTCAAATAGATATGATCTGTATTTTTACAATTGATCCAGTCCGAGCCTTTTGTCTTCGGAGTTGCATAGCCCACGCAATAATATCCGCCGTTTTGACCATCTAGAGATGTAGAAGTGCTCCTGGCATCTACGGTGTAACAAGAGAGCGAAGAGACATCCGACTGGCGCTCTTTTTCATCTGCCGTCTGATACTTTTGGTCCGGATCACCATAACCACCATTCACCCAAGAAGCTACCTCCTCATAATCAGCAAAGTCCCATTCTACGCGCACCGGAATCTCGGATTCCCACAAAGGCAACCAGCTATCTATTTCATGTAAAATACCATTTTTAGCCTGTACATCGGAACCGTCTTCAACAAACATCGCTTTCACCGATTGACCATCAATTTCTCCTTTATAATTAAAATACAACTTATTGCCACTCTGCATAGATGCTTCCAATACTGCATCTGCTTTGGTAGTCCACAATCGTGTAGTTGCACCTCCACTAAAATTGTTGAAATCAAAAACAGAATAACTTCCACCAATCACATGATATGCCACATAGCGAAATAATTCGTTTGCTTTATCTTTATAGTCTGTTCCTATTGCACCTACTTTAGCAGCCAGATCAGCAACAGAAGTAACTCCTTCAGAACGATAGGTATCATCTGATACAGCCAGCAACGTATAATTCCGTTTTTGCTGAATAACCGTATTATCTTCCTGCCTTATTTCATCGTAAATAGTACTCAAACTATCTTTCCAACTTGTTTGTTCCAAAGCATCAATAAAAATGGAGTATTTATTACTACTTTCACTGATACGTTCATATAGGCTTTCCACCAAAGGAGACATCACATCATTCAGTACATACACATATCCATTAGACACTTGGATAGCCAGTTCCTTTACATGTGCTTCTTTATTCACATAAATTGAATTAAATCCTCCAGCCTCCGAACTTTCATCAAAAGAGACGGAAAGATAATCATCCGAAAGAGTTTTAGCTTCCAGTTTACCTCCTTGAACAAAAGTATTCAGATTGATAGAATCATTCACGATATGATATTCTGCAAGACTACGGGCATAGTCTTTTCCCAATTCCTGAATAGAAGATACATTCTTTTTAGTATAGAAACTGCGCACAGCTTCATTTGTAGGAACCAATACCGTAAAATAAGATGAAGCCTGATTCACGGCATTAAACAAATCTGCATACTTCAATACAGTGATCCACTCGGAAAATTCATCAGAACGAGTTTCCAGATAAGACGATACCGGATTCATATCATAAACCTGATAGGTAGAGTCTTCATAGGGATCGTTGCATGCACTGAATAATGCAACCAATAATAATAAATATATATTTCCTAAAGTCTTCATAAATGGCTGTTTATTAATTATTACCTGTTATTCCATAATATGGATTCTGTACCAATAAGGTGTTATTTTCAATTTCATCCGCATGAATTGGTAAATACCATGCATACTCATTCTGAAGAACTGAACGTATCCAACTAGCATTCGCTGTTGTATTGTATTGCTGAACCAAAGCAATAAAAGCTGATTTATGAGCATAGTTCTTACTTTTGGCATAACGTATCATGTCATACCAACGCTTACCTTCAGCCGCCAATTCAATATTACGTTCCGGCAATAAATAGTTCTCCATCATTGAGCTTTCATCCTCCTCATCTATAGCTATAGTTTTTTCAAGCAAGTTAGCACGAGTACGGATCTGATTTATAATATCAACAGCCTCCTGCCAATTTTCCTTTCCTTTCCAAATTAATGCTTCCGCCTTCATCAACATGACATCTGCCATTCTGTAAATAATCCAGTTAGCATCATCTTTCAAACGTATTGCATCCAAATTCGTTGGGTCGGTATCACCCATCTTGTACTTCCATATACAATGAACAGTGTTCTCTCCATCAGTAAGTGCTATAAAAGCGCCATACCAACTGCGAACAGCATCCTTTCCCGCTATTACTTCCTCATAATCATTTTCCAAGTCCTCACCCATTTTAGTAGAATATTGATAATTGGGATTTGTACCAGTCGTATACATAGCACTTGGCCCTCCCGTCTGGCTATAGGTGTTGCCATCCCAGTTCACTTCAAAAATGGATTCATTACTATTCCCCGGATTAAAAATTGTATACCAGTTCTCCGGAATTGTAATAAATGCCGGACGACGTGATGCAGTAGCGTTGATTAATAGGTCTGCATACTTAATACAAGTATCATAATCTTCGGTCCACAAGGAAACTTCCGACATTAATGCATACAAAGCCCATTTAGTAGCCCGTCCTTTGGAAGCATTCCAATTATCATTATCATAAAATTCCTTCGCACCTCCAGAGTCAAGAGCTGTTTGCACATCCGCCTTAATTTGCTTCAAGATTTCTTCTTCTGAAGATTTGGCAATAGAAAACGGAGTAGAGTCATCCTCATAAGGAGTTGTTACCAAAGGCACTTCTTTAAAATTGCGTACCAAGTAAAAATACATTAATGCTCGCATGAAATAAGCTTCGGAAAGATGTGCATTCATTGCACCTTCTGTATAGGTGTCATCTATTTCACGTACTCCCGGAGCATGAGCGATGACCACATTGGCCATGTTGATCACTTGATACATGTTCTCCCATTTACAAATAGCTTCTGTTCCATCCAACTGGAAATTCTGCAACTTCATCCCATCCTTATCACCTGTCAAGGTACAAATAGAGGCCCCTCGCAGTTCTCCCCATTTCAGCAATGACTGGCAGGAGGAACGCATATAATAATAACCGGAAGCAATGACCGCTTCTACATCTTCTTTCGATTTCCAGTAAGCGTCAGTCACTTGTTCATTTTTGGGAAGCAAGTCCAACCAATCGCTGCAACTACTGTTCAGCAGCAGGCTACCTGCCATTATCCCTATATAAATCAGTTTCTTCATGTCTGTAAATGTATTAGAAATTCAAATTTAAACCACAAGAAAAACGGCGAGAGCAAGGTGTATTTGCACTATCTTTCGATAGTTTAGAAGCCGAAGTAGGAAGAGACGCTTCCGGATCCTGTCCTGTGTAACCAGTCCAAGTTAACAAGTCATAACCAGTAACAAAGAAATTAAGCGTATTGATACCTAAATAATTGCACACCTTTTTAGGTAAGGAATAGCTCAACGACAAAGTCTTTAAACGAACATAAGAAGCATCTTCTACAAAACGGTCTGACCCTAAATAGTTATATCCCTCATTATATAAAGCACGTGGAATATCCGTATTATCTCCTTCATTTCTCCAACGCCGCAAAACCGCTTTACTTTGGTTATTGGCATTATACATAGATTCATTATCCATACGAGTCGCATTAATAATTTTCTGTCCAAAACGACCATAGAATAATGCATTCAAACTTAGACGCTTATATTTAACGGTAAAGCCAAAACCACCAGTAAGAATCGGATTACAGTTGCCCAGATAAACAATATCATATTCATTTATCACACCATCATGATTAATATCTTCATAAATAGCATCACCCGGACATACCTGCTTAGCACCATTCTTCATAACAATTGGCTTACCGCTTACATCATTCATGACATTCCCCTCTTTATCCCGTGCATAAGTAGCCTCCTGATTCTGATAGACTCCTTTGTAGCGATAACCATAGAAGGAACCGAACGGACGTCCCTCTTCTATACGAATAGCATACTCACCATTTTTAAAGGTGTAAGGTTCCGGATTCATTGTTTCAGGCAGTTCGGTAATTTCGTTAGTGTTACGGCTCAAGTTAACATAAGCACTAACACGCCAATCTTTCTTTTCATACAATACACCATCGATACGGGCCTCCCATCCTTTATTCTCCATTCTTCCAGAGTTGTACCATTTATTCTTAGAGAATCCTGTAGTAGTCGGCATTTTCGGTTCTTTCTGCAGCAAGTCTTTAATATATTTATTATACCACTCAAAAGTCAGCCTTAACTTGCCATGGAAAAAGCTAAAATCACCGCCCAGATTATATTCTGTTGAAGTTTCCCATTTCAAATTATTCAACTGCATTCTGCTAGGATAAATAGCAGACATATCCATATATTCTCCTCGTGAAGTATAAGCTCCATAATAAGCAGCCGTTCCTTTCGGAGCATTACCACTTTGTCCGATACTGAAACGAAGTTTGATTTCATCCATCCAGTCTTCTGTATTTTTCATGAATGGTTCATTTTGCATATTCCAAGAAATTCCCACAGTAGGAAAGATACCCAAACGTTCTGACTTACCCATTGCAGAATTAGCATCCATCGTTGCAGAGGTATGAAATACATAACGGTCCAATAAAGTATAGTTAATCAAACCGGTTCCGGAAATACTGCGCGCTTCTGACTCCCCTGAACCCAGACTATAAACAGAACTACCTGTAATCGGATCTGCAAGACCAGAAGAAGCATTACCATAAGACGTACTTGTAGTACTGGAACTAGTAGCTTGTGTAGTACGGAATACAGCAGTTGCAATCAAATTATGTTTATCCTTCCAGTTTTTATTGAATATCAATTTATTTTCTGTTTGCAACGTTAAACTCTCTGAAGAAGCAGCAGTACTTTGGTTGGCATATTGACTTGTCCAAGGTACCCCCGTAGCAACTTGAGGAAGGAATTTGTCTGTTGTAGTAGTCGACATCTTAAGAGAAGCATAAGCCGAATATGTCAAACACGGAAGTATTTTATAATCAATGCGGAAATTAGCACGGCTATCACGCGACATGGTGTTTTTATAACTTTCGTTTGCCATAGCTACCGGATTAAAATGGGATGCAGACTTGTTATCAGCCTTAAATTCACCCTCCCAATCCTTCGTCTGATAAGAAAAATACTGTGAAGAACGGTTTCCATTATCATCCATATAATAAGGAGATTTATTTGGCATCTTTTTAAACGCTTCCGAACGTACGTTGCTATCTTTTGGTGCCCAGTTATCATCCTTATCAGACTGTGTAAAGTAGAAATCTGCTCCAAACCTCAACTTATCCGAGAAATTATAGTCTACACGCAAAGATGAGTTGAAACGTTTCAGCCCTGTACCGATGGTTGTACCTCCTTCACTTAAATATCCCAGTGACAGACGATAAGTGGCCTTTTCACCACCACCGCTCATAGAAAATGTATTGTCTGTAGTAAATGCATTCTGACGTACCTCGTCCAACCAGTTTGTATCTACATTATATTCATTGAAATAGTTCCAATTGGGCGAGTAGTTAATTTCAGGTGTATCATACAAATACTTTAAATAAGTATCTGCATTCAAACCTGTATAATTAGCACTATTCCACAAAGCCTCCTGTACCATAGCAATGTACTCCGATCCATTTAACATTGGAATACTATTCGGTTCAAATTTTGCTGTGAACTTAGAAGAAAAATTAAATGTAGTCTTGCCAGTCTTACCTTTTTTAGTCGTAATTGACAACACACCGTTAGCACCTTTCGTTCCCCAAATAGCCGTAGCAGCCGCATCTTTCAAAACTTCTACCGATTCTATATCAGTAGGAGCAATATTCAATAAAGCACCTAAATCTTCTTCATTGGCAGTAGAAAAATCAAAGTCGTCATCTAACTCTTGTGTATAGGGAACCCCGTCAATCACTATTAATGGTTCGACAGAGCCATTCAGTGTACTGGTACCACGAATACGGATAGAACTCCGCGCTCCCGGATCAGCACTCAATGCAATATCTACACCACTCAACTGCCCCTGTAAAGCTTCTTCTACCGTAGCTATCGGAGCAGTAGCAATCAAATCTTCCATCATCACTTTCTGGGTCGCAGATACATTCTCTTTATGTCCGATACCCATATTATTACGTTCGATACGTTTAGCAGTGATAGCAACCTCATCCAATGTTTCCACATTGGATTCCAGTTTTACATTCAATACCTTCTGACCAGTATATTTGATTCGTTTCGTTTTCATACCAATGTATGAATATACCAATGTCAGATTGTTTTCTTGTGCAGGAATTTGTAAACGGTAGTCACCATCCAAATTGGTCACCGCACCTCCTACAGAACGGTTTTGAGCGTTCACAATATTCACATTCGCACCTACTATCGGTTCGATCTGATTTCCCAGCATTTCGGTCACCTTACCGGACACGACTTGTACCTGTGCGGCTACTTCCCCTGTCCCCAGAACAAGTATCGCTATCAGCATGTATTTTACTAATTTCATATTCATATTAAATTCGGTTATATCAAAGGACTGTATCAATCAACTGAAAACATCCGTCGTCAAACGCAAACGGGAAGAAATTATAATCAGATATCACGTTTGCCACTTTTCCATCTACCATTATGCTTAATGAACTTCCGGAATCTGTATACGTCAAAGACTTTCCACTAGCAGTAACATATGTAGAACTCTTCATAGCCGACCCCGGATAAGGATAAGAAATAAGTGCATTTTCCCTATCACGTATAAAATATGAAAGCAGGTATTGACGAAGTTTCGAACTACTAGTTACCGCTCCGGTCGCATCCATGCCCGGAATTTGCCCTGCAGCTATTGCTGTACTAATGGCTTCATTTGTCGGAATAAAACCTATAACATGAGAAGCTCCTGCTAGTCCGAATATATAGTTGCTAGACATTACCATATCAGCTTTCTGCAACAGCTGTGCAAACTGATAGTAAACATAACGATTATCATTACAAACGCTTAATTTATGTTGTAACCCATCACCTTCTTGCGCTTGAAACAAGGCTGTTCCACTATACATATAAGTTCTTCCATTATTCCAGTTGTCATTGCCGTTCTTTACTTCTGTAAATTCAGAGAAAGGTTCCACATTATTATCCGGTTCCAAAATTTGATTATAAGCTGCACTACTTGCTATCTTCCCGTCCTTCACATACCAATAATTAAAACCGGTTTGTGTAGCTAGAACCTGTGTCCCATTTGTTTTCAGTCCGTCTACACCTGTAGCCGTATGTATGTTTACAATAGTTCTCATTACAGAAGAAGAAACATCTACCAATCCATCCTCGGTTTCTTGTTGTAACTTACTTCCATCCGCATAAGTTCTCAAGTAAATATCTTCTGACTCTATTTGTTCATTAGTAGGCACTAACAAGACATACTTCGTATCTTGTGAAGAATAGGCAGTTATCAGTCCAGTCCCATCCAACATGTAAAGATAATAATTACAATCTTTGTTACGGAAAGCCGGTCCGACTACAGAAGCAAACAAAATAGGTGTATCAATTGTATTTAATCCATAAAAGACACCATTGACACACATTGATTTATCAGTCACCTTAGAAGGATCGAAGTTAAAGACCATGTCATACATATTCTTAACTTTTCCACTCGTAATTTCATCAGGGAATGCAATTCCATCTTTATAAATAAATTGATTCAACATATATTTCATTGCTAAATCATCTACATCATCCAAAGATTCATATCCACCCTTTTCCCAATAATTATCAAAGAAATTATTCATAGCCACATCTGACGGTGCAAATACACTATATGCTTTTGAAGCATTATTGGCTACATCCGAATATTTCGTTGAATACCATTCCACTGCTATAGCAGGCAAAGAAGTACCATGTGTATGAATAAAAAGTGAATCGGCCCCCAAGGCTGCTCCAAAATCCTTAGATAAGGTAGCGTCATACGTATAAGTGGTATTTTCATTATATAAGTTGAAAAAAATCGAATAATTTTCATTTGATTCCAACTGGGTATAAATGGTTTCCAAAGGTTCAATTACCTGATCAACAATATATACATAACCATTATCTGCCAAAATTTCATATTCACTAACAGCAGCATTGGAAACATTGAATCCCCCTGTCCCTTTCCATGTGGAATTAGGATAAAAATAGGTATAATTAGATGCTGCATCCAATTTTTTTGTATCCCAAAAACGGTAAGAGAAAACCGGAATAAAACGGTCCAGATGATATACCATACGTCGTTTACCCGTAGAAGCCTCTACTTCCATAGTAGGTACATTACTACTGCGTGTACGAAACTTATAATACAGACCCGCATTTTTATTCATTTCCTCATCAGTTATTAAATCACCTTCCGGACGAAAATTCACCAACTTATTTTTATTGTAAGAATAATAAAGCAGATGAAAACCAATCACTTTTTTCAATTCATCCAAATTTATTTCACTGATGTCGGAATAGCCGTGCTTCTCCAAATAGGCCGAAAAAACCGTATCATCCGGAGCCATCACAGTCAGGATACTTTTTCCCTCCATAATAGGCTTAAAACCTGCCAGCTCTACTGCCTGCAAAAATAGCGAGTAGTTTCCTCTATCTTCCAGGACTTCCCAAGCACTACCTTTCAACCATTCAGGTTCTTCATAATGTTCATCTATCTTATCTGTACATGAGGAGATAAAGAAAGGCATGAACAGTATACAAAGTAGTACTGTTGTAAATGTCATGTTTTTCATATTACACAAATTGATTATTGTTTATTCTTATTAAGTTCATACTCATATTCATCAGGATATTCCAACGAAAGGGCATAATTTTCTATATTCAAATAGCCATTTTTAGCCTCTTTTACCGCATCTGTCGGATCATATTTGTCCAGTCCCCATGCATCTTCGAAAGCATCTGGCATCCCATCATTATCTGAATCCAGAGGTTTCTGTGCAACATTTATTGTACCAGGACCTCCCAACGGAAATTGTTCTGTTTTACGTTCATCTTGAATAATCGTTCCTTTTCCTCCCAACGAAGTAAGTTCATCTATCAAGTATTTATCTACTTCATCACGTACCGGAAGATAAGCACCCACTTTTTCAACTACCCATTCATAAGCTTCCTGTGCACTTTTCTGACTGCGTATAATTGGATGTAGATCTGAACGAGCCTCAAGAAGTGTAGGAGAGCCACTACAATATTGTGACCAATTCACTTCTGTTATCTCTATTCCATTCAATGATCCATCCTTGTCATAGTCATAATAGTTACCTTTACAATAACTTCTAAAATCACTGTTACCACCAGTAAATGGTCTCGCAGGATTCATTGGTACCTGTTGCGCCTCATATACTTTAGGTGCAATTTCCACATTCTGCCAATTATTACAGGGACCAACTATAAAATAGTTATTTTCAATAGTTGTTTCCGATTTACCTGAAGAATCACCACCCATATTATAAGCAGCTCCACTTCCCCAATTGTACACAACGTTGTTAACAAACTGGTTTAATCCTTTAACTTTCGGATTTCGAGTTTTATTGTCAATATATAAATTGCGGAAGATTGTACACCCATTCGATATATCAGTTTGCATTAAGCCACCACACGAGTGATTCTGCAAACCCTGCCCGATTATAGAATTTTGTATTGTTATATTCTTTGGGGCAGTTCCCTTACCATCAGGATTGATAGAAAAACATTCATCTCTTCCCCAAGTCATAGAGCAATGATCGAATATCATATTTGCTCCATTAGCTACTCCGCAAGCATCTACCTGATCGCTTGGATAGGCGGCTCCCATACGTATACGTAAATAACGAACAATTAAATTCTGTGCACCTGAAGCAGAAACACGCCCATTATAAAGAACGATTCCATCACCCGGTGCAGTATGTCCTAAAATAGTTTGATTACTTTTCAAAACTACGGGATCCTTACTCAACTTTATAACACCAGATACATCAAAGACAATAATGCGCCAAGGTTTACTTACTGCATCACGAAAAGATCCAGGCCCCGCATCATTCAAATTAGTCACATGATAAATTTCTCGTCCCTCACCCGCACGAGCACCTGTTGCATTTTTCCCATATCCTTCCGCACCAGGAAAAGCAAGTACTCCATCATCAAAAACCGGGAAATTAAGCCCCTGATCCGAACCTCCCCCTTGATCACCAAAATCCCCATTTTGCGCTTGGTCTGTTGGCAAATTGGGACTCAAATCATTCCTAGCATCCTTATCAACACATGCAAACAAAGTAGTAATGGAAAGACAGGAAACTGCCAATATTCCTACTTTTGCTTTTAATAATGTAATGTTTTTCATATATAATTAAATTAAATAATGAACTATCTATTAATAAATTTATTTACAATAAACTCATATAAAATTTCATTGTTTTACAATTATGCATTAATATTTTTCCAAAACTCCCATTAGATGGGATTTATTGTCTCTTGTCTATATACTAACTCTATATCTTACCCCCCCCAAAAAACAAGACTTTTTAATTATAAGGAACAATGCCCCATTCTGACGCATAAGCATCTTGAATTTCTTTAGTCTTGAAACATATAATCTCCAGATTTGAATAAAAATCAATGGTAGCATCTACCCAAGCTGCAGAGGTGTCTAATTCATCTACTGGATACCATTCTGAATATTCTCCGTCGTTCCATTTAGTTCTATAATAAGCTGAATACCATATAACCTCCGTTTCACCAGACATAACGCCAATACTAGAGTATAGTTTGGCCCAAATAGATGTTAACAGAAATAATTTATAGCCAATATCATCACCATCTGGTAATCTTACTATTTTATTAAGCCAGTTTACATTATTAACAACCATCCCATTCTTATCAATATAAAGATTCTGCTCAAAATCTTTACTATACCAATACTCACTTTGAGTAGAATTGTATCTAACCCCAAGAATAAAGTCACCAATAACCGTTTTTGCCGATGTTATGTCTGTCCATTGATAATAAGTATACACACTAACATTTCCATCTATATAAGGACCAGAAGAACCATCATCATATGTTTCATCTAAAAATCCTATTGTAATATCCAATGTATAATCATAGTTTTCGGTATAAGGAAAATTCACGTCAAATTTAACTTCAAAAGAAGCATTTGTTATAGACCCTCCTTTCCCTTGAGAAACGACATCATTGAAAAGTACAATACTTGAATCTTTTGTCTTTAAAGTAACCAACGCATTGCACCGTTGAAATGGGTACGTGTATGATTTTCCATCATCAATTTGTATATCTAACTTAATTTGATGTCTTCCAAAAGATATTGGAAAAATCGATTTCACATTTTCATTGCCACGCAAAGATAAACGCCCTACAAATTCTTCCTGATTATCAATATATACAAAACATTCATCTATATGATCACCTGTATTATACTGATAATCAAAATAAGGTTTTGTGAATAAATTCAGATTAACCATACATGTAGTATCACTTGCCCCATCACTTAACAGTCCTTGCTGTGCATCTCCTTGCATCAATGCAGTCTCTTCATATTCCATAAGACCATTACCATCACATGAGATAGCAAGCAAAGGAATAATTAAAAATAACATCGATTTGATAATTTGTTCTTTTTTCATGGTATTACATTTTATTAGTTCATTAATTGAAACAATAGTCGAAAATCTCTTATTATTTCTATATTATTTGTTCAGTTCAATACATCCCATAATGAAAGGTCCTGTTGCTTTAGCATCATTATCTCTCATTTTCTCTCCTATATAATACTCGAAACTGCCGTCACGGTAAGGCTTACCACCTAATCCACCCACTTGGCAACATTTTGTCAATGTCAATGTTCCGTCCGAATTTGAGATTAGTAGTTTATCACACAGACCTTTAAAGGCCTTTTCTGCAATGGCACGATACTGACTATCAATATATCCTTTATTTACAGCTTTCATATAAGCATACATACATTGTGTCGTAACAGAAGCTTCCGGGAAATTACCGGTACGTGAAGGTTGGTCAATTACTTGATACCACAAGCCATTTTTATCTTGGTATTTTGAAAGAGTTTCTGCTAATTCCTTCGTCCATTTAATCATATCAGTATAGCCTGAATGATCTTGGGGAATATATTCCAAAGCATCTACCAAAGCCATAAACCACCAACCGATACTACGTCCCCAGAAATTTGGGGAATGACCGGTTTCCGGATTAGCCCATCGCTGACTCCGATCCTCATTCCATGCATGATAATAAAGTCCAGTCTTGGCGTCATAAGTATGTTGATGGCAGAGAGTGAACTGTTTAACAGCCTCATCAATCCATTCCGGATGATTGAATTCAGCTCCATATCGAGCCATAAAAGGAGAAGCCATATACAATCCATCCAACCACATCTGATAAGGATATACTTTTTTATGCCAAAAACCTCCATCTGTTGTACGAGGTTGTTTTTTCAATTGATCTATCAGATTCTCGATAGCCAATTTATATTTCTCCTTTTTGGTTTCATTGTACAAATCAAACAGAACTTTTCCGGAATTGATATAATCCAAATTATAGGTTTCTTTCTTATATAAATGAATCTCTCCTTTGTCGTCTACCAAAGAATCAGCCCATGCCTCTACATAATCAAAGTACCTACGGTCTCCTGTTTTCTTCCAAACTTGTAACATCGCACAACAACCTACTCCTTGCGCATAACCAAAATACAGGCGTTTTCCATGATCCAGTTGCCACGCTTCCGGGAAACGACGAATTTCCGAATCGGCAAACAGACGATAATAAGTGTCGGGAGCAAAAGTATCCATACGGAAAGGAACTGCCGGAAGTCCGGCTTTATTAAACAGATTCACTCTAAAGAAAGTCCCATAACCGTAGCGTACAGCTACAGGTGCAGAGACATAAGTTGAAGAAAGTGTTATCGAACTTCCATCAATCACAGCATCAGCCGGATAAAACCGCGCATCATTGCCGGCAATAAAAAATCCTTTTACCGGTTCATTGCCGGGTGTCTGCAGGCCACCTTCCGCAAATTCAAAATCTAATGTAATTTCTCTCCCATTCACTTTCATTGATTTGTAGAGAGGTCCTGAATAAACAATCTTTTTACCATATTGCTTTGCTAATGCCCAAGCTGCCAGCCGTTCGCCCGGTGCAACTTTATTTCGTGGATGTATGTCGGTAGAATCGGCTGCATCCGTCACTACTGCCATACCAATATTTTCAAGTCCACTTAACCATGTTTTTAATTGTGCTTCACGAATACCTGCCGGTTGTTTGTAATGTGGCGCAATCTGTACGAAATAGAAAGGCATATCCGGCTGATTCCATTCTTTCCGCCAACTATTAATCAGGTTAGTAAATACTTCCTGATATTTCTCATAACGAACAGAGTTGGATTCTCCCTGATACCAGATATTTCCTTTTACAGTGTATCCTACCATAGGAGCAATCATGCCATTCCACAAAGTAGCCGGAACCTTACACTTATCTTTTTCCCTACTCACCCTTTCTTTTGAATATTGTTTTAAGACATCAGCATACAGCGGATTGTTTTCCATCACTTTCATACTTGTCCAAGATTCAGCATGTGTTCCTCCCCAAGTAGACTGAATTAATCCAACCGGTGTACTCAATTCTTTATACAATTTACGTCCAAAGACAAATCCTACAGCAGAAAAGTCTTTCAGATTCTCCGGATTACAAACCACCCACTTTCCAACGCAATCTTCTTTCTCACCATCAGGTGCCAGTTGATGCTCTACATGAAACAGGCGTATTTCCGGGAAATCAGCATCTTTCATTTCTTCCGCTTCATTCAACATTCCCGTTTTCCATTTCACTTGCGGATTACGGGCTACAGGAAACTCCATATTTGACTGTCCCGTACAAAGCCAGACTTCACCTATTAATATATTATTGATCCGGATCTTATTATCACCTTTCAACATTACAGATTGTCCGGAAGTAGCAGCCGGTGTTTGTATCATCAGTTCCCAATGACCGTTTGCTAAAGCAGTCACCTTGTATTTCTTATGATCCCATGAAGTCTTTACCAAAATCTTTTCTCCGGGACGTGCTTTTCCCCAAAAACGTACTTTCGCATTTTGCTGAAGTACCATATTATTTGATAATATAGAAGGAAGTTGTATATCTGCATGAATACCTATTGGAAAGAAACAGACCAATAACCACAGACAAAAAATAATTCTACAGAATTTCATTGTATTTTATAGTTTTAGATTCAATATTTTACTGAATAAGCACATGTCAAAGATACCGCATTACATGGTAGAGTTAAAGAAAAGGAATATGGAGAATTCGACTTTCTTATGTAAATTCATGTGCATACAGCCCATCATACGCTGACCTTGTACGATTTTACAGGCTATGTACGATTTTCCAGTCTTTCTACCATTCTTTTTTAATTCACTTTATTTATCTCAACCTTTCTCATAACCAATTCATCAATAATATTTTCATCTATCTTCACATCTTTTTTAGCCGTAATAGTCAAATTGTCAAAACAGAAATTGGATAATTTATATTGTTTTGATTTCTCTACAGCAAAAAAGGAATCACAATCCAGATGAATATTACGCATTGTAATATAGCTGGAATACGAGACTGGCATATCCTTGCGATCTTTCAAATCATAAAACTGTGTCCAAGGAGCAATAAAGATACAATTGCGGACATTTCCTTTTATATCTTCAACGAGGATGTATTTATATTGTTGGGGAGTATCCGGACGCATTTTCAACCACAACAGGCGTTTAGCCTGATCCAGATTACAGCGTCGAAGAATTATATTATGATTATATATCGATTCGCTACCGCAAGTCAGCACTCCGTGACAGAATCCAAAAGTACAGTCTTCAATGATAATATCACAATTGGCACCATTATCGGGATCTTGATCAGCCCATGGTCCTTTGCCGCCTTTTAATGCAATTGCGTCATCATTAACCGACATATAGCATCCCTTGACAAGTACATTTTTACATGCATCAATATCGATTGCATCCGTACTTGGAGCCTTTACGGGAGAAGAAGGTGAAAAGATATGCAAATCCAAAAGTTTTACACTATCACACTTATAAATGTGAGTTGTCCAAAACGGAGAATTAACAAGTCGCACATCTGAAACTTGTACATTATTGCTATGAGATATATGAAGTAGACGAGGACGCAATTCATCCATATTAGTACATTTAGGAATAACACGCCTCCGCAACCAGAATGACTTCCAATATCGTTCACCGTTTCCATCAACTTTTCCTTTTCCGGAAAGGGTGAAACCATCTA
>UMGN01009182.1_pt1 | contig 26080 bp, 34 predicted proteins | sample 1965281 | NCBI WGS metagenome assembly UMGN01 (sample SAMEA4836073, study PRJEB28245) | human gut metagenome | biome: gut microbiome; material: fecal sample | place: Denmark | collected 2008 | reverse complement strand
GTTTGCACCCGTAGCCCAGTTCGCACCAGTTGCCCAGTTTGCATCCGTAGCCCAGTTTGATATTGCGCGCCTCAAATTCGGAGGCTAATTCAGAAAGTTCATTGTACTGAAAGGGTGTCCAGCCTTTGTCTGAAACCCATAGATAAAGTGTCTTCATGGTGGTGTATGTTTTGTGTTTAAAGTCCGTGTCAATTTTCAATCACCGTAAGCAGCTCGATGTCGTCATACCTGCGTTTTGGCCGCCGCATCATCCGGCATTCGAAACTGGAGCTCAAGACTTCGACCGAGAACAGGCAGAGAAGAACCGCCGCCCCAATCCGCCGGGTCATTTCCGATATGTTGAGCGTGATGCCGAAGTTCTGGGTGAAATACCATGTCACAAGGGCGTTCAGGTTGCGTTTTACACCGGCTTTATCGTATACATTCTGCAAGTGGTTGGCAACACACTGGTAAATCACATTCATGCTATCGGCGATCTCCCGAAGGGAGTAGCCAAGCACGACCCGGTTCACGATCTCGCGCTCACGCTTGGTGAGTATGGCATCGGTTTTCATAGCTATGCAACTCCCCAGGGGTCATCGACACCCCATTTCGTGAAAATCGCCTCTATCTTTTCCCGCTCCGTAGGCGTATGATTCACATATCCATACTTACGGTTATGAAAAGCCCTCTTGCATAGGCCGCCTTTTTTTAGCGCCTGACTGATTTCGTCCATTGCAATGCTGGCAAGGTCACGGCCCTTTCTTCGAGCACGGATGATATTGTAGCCTTTTACAAAGGCGCAGCGTTCGATGTCGTTCTTTTGAGTATTCATAGATTTGTTTATTCTTGCCGGGTTAATTTTCATCGGTCAACATGATCATGATTGATGTAATGCCTGCAACCATCAGCAATAGGCCTCCAATACAACAAAAACCGCATACACATTTAGCATAAAAGCCGAGGGGCTCGATAGCACGTAAAGCAAGGATAAGCGTTACTAATGCGATACCCGTAGAAATAAAAGCTACAACTGCTACTATTGTCCGAGCTATTACTTTTTGATAATTCATAGCTTTGTTTATTTATCCAGTATCGCCATTATTCGTTCGATGCAGGCGGCTTGCTCCTCAAGCAGTGTAGCCAGGCGGTCAGTAGTTTTGATTAACTCATTCATGGTATGGTTATTTTTTAGTCGCCATAGTACATTCCGCGAACGCCATAGAAATCTGACGGCACCGTCAACAGCTCGGGGCGGTACTCCGTGGCCTTCGGCTGTTCCGTCGGGCGGTTCTCGATCTTCGCCGTCATCATCGCCAGCTTCTCGTTGCGCCATGCTTTTTTCAGGCAGGCCGAAAAGGTCATTGACGATTGCACCCGTTTCAGGTACCACGCATTCTTCATAATCTTGCTTTTGTCGTAAGTTTTCATGACGCTACGCTTGGTTATTTCAAAAACTTTTGTATATCTTTACATTGTTTTGTGGTGCATAACTCTATACCTTTGCGGTGTAGTTTAGTATCACACTGCAAATATAGATAATTTATCTTGATAATATCAAATTTTATAAAGATATTTTGCATAAAAAATTATTATAACACCACAGATTTCTATATGATATTAGATATTAAGAAGTTTGCCTTTGACATGCAACTTAAACAGCAAGATTTAAGCGAAGTTATAGGTGTAGCTCAATCCCAAATATCAGCAATGATGAATGGGAAGCGAGAAATAAAGGAGGAACATATAGAAAGACTAAAGGCCAAGTATGGCGATATAATATCAAGATATATTATTCAACAACAAACCGGGGCAACCCAAAATGATAACACTATTACTAACTCAACAAACACACAGGAGATGGATCCACTTGCAATGGCATTGGACTACATCAGCACGCTGAAACAGCAACTCGTGGAAAAAGACGAATTGATTCGTCGTCTTACCGCAGGGCAGCAAACGGCGGCCGATGAAGTCCTCTCTCGAAGAGTGGGTGCAGTCGAAAAAAAGCAAGATGAATTAACGGAAAACCTGTGACGCGTCATCGTGCAGATTGCACCCGAAAGGAGGCGAACACCCTCCTTTCAAAATGGGCAATTTTGCGATGGGCTAAAAAATGTTCTTTTCAGATATATTAATATTTTGTGCATCAGATCATTATATCACAAAAAGACGAGGGGGGGGGATTTTTGGACAGAGAATAACAGATACGGACATTCACCCCCATAACAAAGTAAATAATGCCCCTCTCCGAGTTTTCGAAGAGGGGTAAATTCATAAACTCATGAAAAAGTTACTATACTTCTTGCTATTCTTTATTGGGCTAACGCTATACGCTTGTACGTCGGAAAGAAATAATGATGGCGGCTTCGACCCATTAAGTGGCTACGGCAAAAAATTCGACTTTTCCAATATTGACACGGACGGATTATTTATTACAGGTTGTTGGGGAGATTACGGGAACAGCGGCGATGGCACCGCGACTTTCCCGTATAGGGAATTATGGGGTAAAGATTATGTTGTAATATTAGGCAATCGAGATGCCACATATGCCTGGATAGGAGTATTTGATTACTTTACCCATAAATGCATATATGACTATACGGACTGGGAAAAACCAATCGGATATACAGAATATGGGGAGGAGGTGCAATATGAAATTACAACTATCCAGCCACATGAATTAACGTTCGGAGATAATTACTTCACAATACCAATAACATACAGCGACAGGCAAGATCGCAGGACTGAAATAGACTTAGTAATATATAGGGTCGACGGCACTACGACCAGAAATAAAGTGCTGGATACTGCTTCTTCGCATTATGATGGTTATATAAATACAGGAAAATTATCTAACAATTGTCTGTTTTTTTATAGTTATGATGATATGCATGAAAATTCGAGTATCATCATATGGTTTTATGAGATACCGAGCGGAAACAAATTTTATGAATTTACTTTAAATAGCCTCGATGGATGGATTCCGCGTCCACCAACAACAGCATTTGATATAATAGGGGCAGCATTCGCCAATGCAGATTATACGCAATCTCGCATCCTCATAAACTCTAATGATGTAGAATCCTGGCTCGCGTATACAAGTCCAGATCAATCAATCAAATTAGTGGCTTACGATCATGGCGAACTATCCGACGTTCAGGAAGTAGCGATTTTCGATGAATATACGGGCTCCTATGACCAAGCGCCACGGTATGCAGTTGAATACTTAGAACAGGAAGCCGATAGCCATTTATTAAAAGTAACCCGCACTGAATATAACGGGACGCGGGAATCCAAGAATGTGCGCGTATACTTGGATAATTCAGGCGGACATATCAATATTCAATAACCAAAAGCTCCGGCGAAAGTCGGGGCATTTTTTATATGTTGACACAATAAGCGCGTTGCCAGCTACGTTTTCATTGTGCAACTAAAAAGTTGGTGAAAAATTTGCACGTTTAAAAGTGAATGTGTAAATTTGCATACACAATTACGCTTCTGGCTTCCGTATATTCCCTCTTTGATAATGAATATGCCGACCCAGAAGCCTTTTTTTATTAAATATATGCCAACTAATAACTCGCCAAAAAAGCGCACAGATGTTCCCTGTGTATCAACGCCCGCCCCGACTTTCGCCGGGGCTTTTTTACTCAAAGTATATAATTATTCACTACCTTTGTGCGTTTTTTAGCATGAAATATGTTATATTTGTAACAAAGACCCACTACTATGCTTGAAACTATATGGAATTGGATCATGCAAAACTACCCTGGCATATTTGCTATGCTGGTGGTTGCGGCTGTTGTATGGACAGTTAGTCGTTGGTATTTTAAGTTTGAGGCAAGAGTAAAAGCGTGTGAAGCTCACGAGCCAGCTATTGAAGAGATAAGAAACGATGTGAAAACCTTGCGTAAGGATATTGACAGCGTTAAAATGGATGTAAAGAGCATCAAAGATTATTTGGTAACAAAAGATCAAAAAGCAATAAACGTTTTAGCGATGAAAAATAGTCCGATGGTTCTCAATGAGAACGGCAAACAAATATTCGATATTATTGTAGGCGATAAATTCCTCGCTGATAATAAGATGCTCTTATTTGAGCGTATTGATAGTAAAAAACCTCGTACTCCGCTGGACGTAGAGATTGCGTCCAAGGAGGTGCTTATAGACCTTTTGAGTAGTCCCATATTCGATGGGATTAAAAATATAGTATACAACTATCCATCTATTCAAATTAAACAAGAGGGCAAAGAAGTTGATTATGCTATCTCCATCTCGGATGTGTGTTTCGTGTTGAGCATCCCACTGCGTGACATGTATTTGGAATCGCATCCTGAAATAAACACACAGGGTGACAAAAAGAATGATTAAAACGCAACAGTATAGCGAGCGCATACCCGTTATTTTATATGAGGAGGATAATATCCATTACGCTTATTGCGAGTTTCTTGATATACTCGGATACGGCAATAACGAAGAAGAGGCGAAATGTTCTTTTGAGATCATGCTTGATGAGATATTAAAATATGAAGCAGTAGAAGGAATAAAGAACAATCTGCGGACAATGGGATGTCCTACGCAGGATTTGATTGACTACATGAATAAATAGCGAGAAGTTCGTTCAACATCAGCCCCGGCCGTACGACCGGGGCTTTTTTGTACCTTTTGACCAATACAGCCCACCTAAGTAAGGCTTCTCCATAGGGAAAACACAAACCTTTGGAACAATTCACCCAAGAATAAAAGCCTCAAAAATCAGGGGCGAAACCCATTGTTATTAAAATGCCTGCTCCCACCTTTGCCTTGAGAGATTGTTTTTCATGGCAGAAGGGAAGCTGACGATAAAGCAGGAGAAGTTCTGCAACAAGTACCTCGAGTGCGGCAACGCATCCGAGGCGTATCGCTTTGCGTATGAGTGTTCGAAAATGAGCGATGAAACGGTATGGAAAAGATCGAGCGAGCTGCTTCAAAACGGGGAGGTTACGGGGAGGGTAAAACAACTTCAAGCCCAATTAGCCGAAAAGGAACTTATCACCAAAGAGGAGCTAATCCGGCTTAATGTATCCATCATTAATGCCGACGTACTCGATTTTGTCGAAGCCGATATGGTTGACATGCAAACCGAATATGGCGTACGGCAGGTTGCATCTATTTCTTTCCAAGACCTTAAATCTCTTCCACCCGAGAAACGCCGTTTAATTCAATCCATAAAAATAGACCGTTCAGGCAGCCCAGTTGTGGAATTGATGGACAAGAGTAAGGCGATAGAAACCATTAACCGAATGCTTGGCTACAACGCTCCGGAGAAAACAGCCAACACCGACACCAAGGGTAATGATATTCCGCAGCCCACATTCAACACAGATAGGTTCTTCCAACTTATGCAAACGATCAGAGGCAATGACTGATTATTCCAGTGTAGGCGACTTCTTGTTGAAGGAAGGGTGTTTGGCATTTACGGCTGTAATGTTCGAGGCTGTGAACAAACAACCTTTTCGGATTGCGCCCCATCATCGAATAATATGCCATAAACTCGACCAAGTACTCCGTGGAGAACACCCGACTAATAGGCTCATGTTTAACATTCCTCCGCGACATTCTAAAACAGAGTTAGCCGTCGTGTCTTTCTCTGCGATAGGATTTGCCATCAATCCGCGTTCCGAGTTCATGCATCTTTCGAGTAGCGATCAACTCACTACCCGGAATGTTACGAACATACGAAGGATCATGGAGGATCCCAATTACCGCGCATTCTTCCCAAATGTCGAACTGTCCAACAATGCCAAAGGAAGTATATCCACCTCAAGCGGGGGCGTAATGTATGCGGCTCCCTTTATGGGTCAAATAACAGGGTTTGGATGCGGTAAACTGGGAGCACAAGAATTCAGCGGTGCAATGAGTATTGACGACCCAATGAAGGCTCAGGATAGCTACTCCAGTACTACCAAAGAGCGCATTGGCGAACTGTGGACTTCTACATTCAAGAACCGTCTTAATGACGTTCGCACCCCGGTCATTGTAACAGCTCAAAGGCTCGCTCCAGATGATTTTTGCGGGTACTTATTGCAGCTTGAAGGCACGATAGAGGAAGGTGGAGAATGGGATGTTGTCAAATTCCCCGCAATCTTAGATGCAGGGCTGCCTACCGAGCGTGCACTTTGGGAGGATCGGTTCGCGCTTGATAAATTAAAGCGATACCAAGAAGCGGATCCCTTCATATTTGAGACCCAGTACATGCAGAATCCCAAGCCTCTTGAGGGATTAATGTATCGTGAATTCCGAACATACGACGTTATCCCCTACTCCAAAGATTGCACGCATAAGAATTACACCGATACAGCAGATACGGGAAGCGACTATCTATGTTCGATATGTTACGACGAATTACCCGAGGGAAATTATGTGACCGATGTGCTCTACACAAAAAAGCCCATGGAGTATACCGAACCCAAGACGGCCGAAATGCTTGCAAGGAACAGGACGGAATGGGCTAATATTGAAAGCAATAACGGAGGGCGGGGCTTTGCGCGCAATGTAGAACGCATCCTTCGCCAGATGAACATTACCCACACAACGGTTAGTTGCTTTTCCCAGACCGATAATAAGCAGGTACGCATATTTACCAAGTCGGCAGACGTCAACAACATGACATTTTTCCCGACAAATTGGGACAAAAAGTGGCCTGAATTCTATCAAGCCGTCATGTCATATATGAAAGAGGGGGGCAACGCGCATGATGACGCCCCTGATGCCTTGACCGGCTGCTTTGAAAAGCGCAGCACACCGATACAAGACGATGATTTAAGTGATATTAATATTTGGTAAACAATGAACTTTTTAGACCGCCTTTTTACTTTTTTCCAAAATAAAACGCTCAATGCCTTGGGGGTTGAGAGGGATTTAATGGAGCTTATCAAGGCAAAAGACATTAGCCAGGCGATGTCTTTAATGGAAGATCATGACGAAGAAGCAATGCAGGCAATACGGGAGTATAATCCGGAACTTCACGCCATAATGAAGCGTCCGAATAAATCAAGAAAGGGACAGGGGGATTATCGAACGGAAAAACTGCCCCGCTCGCGCCAACGCTATATAAATGAGGTGGAATTGTTCTTCCTGCTCGGAAATCCGATAAAATGGAAGGTATCCGACGAATCCGGTGATGCCGATGCATTTTCGGCTTACAAACAATTCCTTCGAGAAATACGATTTGACAGTAAGATGCGACAGGCTAAACGGCTGGCCGGAGCAGAAACCCAAAGTGCAAAGCTGTATCACATTTACAGGGACGAGGCAACGGGGCTTCCTTGGGTGAAAATAGTTGTGCTGTCGAAGTCTAACGGATATACCTTGCGCCCCATGTTCGACCAATATGGTAACCTCCTCGCATTTGGATGTGGGTATTATTTGAAGGAGGGCGCCGGAACAGTAGAGCATTTCGACATTCACACACCCACTTTCATATTTCGGGGCAGAAAAGCCAAAATAGGTTGGGATGTAACCCCAGTGCTTAATCCAACTGGTAAAATTAACATCATTTATTACAAGCAAAATACGGCATGGGATGGATTGCAGCCCCGAATTGATCGGGAAGAAATTATAGATTCAAAAACAGCAGACACCAACAATTACTTTGCGGATCCAATGTTCGTTGCCACCGCAGAGGTTATCAAAAGTCTTCCTAAAGCTGATTCCCCCGGAAAGGGGATCAAGCTGTCAAGCAAAGATGATCGGTTTGAATATCTTAATCCACCTATGTCGTCTGAAACGAGGCAGCAGGAAAAGTCGGATTTAAAAGAATCTATACTTTTCGATACTTTCACTCCGGAGTTCACTCCAGAGAAAATGGTCGGATTGGGGACTTTGTCCGGTGAAGCCATTAAGCGTGCAATGGTTCTCGGATATATCAAGCGTGATAATCGAAAAGAGATATATGACGAACTCGTCGACCGGGAAAAGAACCTAATCTTGGCGATTATGATGAATGTAACTCATATCCATATGAGAGACAAACTCGCCACCCTCAAGATCGAGCATGAATTTTCGGAGCCCTTCAACGAAGACATTACTGCAAGGTGGCAATCCATAGGGAAAGCCTATGCAGATGGAGTGCTTTCACTTGAGGAATCTGTAAAATTAATGGGTGTTGCAGATAATTACCAAGAGGAAATCGAAAGAATTAGGCAAATGAAAGAAGCCTCCGTCACAAGCATCTACGAGGATGCAAAAACAAACCTTTCGACCAAAAAAGACGAGGATTCAAGTATCAACACCCCGACTGAATAAAACTTTTAGGACAATGAAGGCTATTATACATCAATTTGATCCTCAAATTTATCCTCGGTTAATTTGGGTGGTGATAGGTGAAAAAAGCGCATCTGCAATAAGCGATAGGTTTGAAAATATAATAGATATGGACGACACATCTGCGGCGGATACGCAGAGTACATACGACATCACAAATAAAAGGGGTGGAGTTCTTATCAGGTTCGCCACAAAGGCGAACGCTCAAAATATCCAGTACGTTTGCCACGAATCTACACATGCGGCTATGGAGATATTCGATTATATCGGTGGACGCATTGATTGCAGTAACCAAGAGCCATTCTGTTATTTGGTCGGCTGGATATCTGAATGCATAAAAGAGGCTTTGAATTACCGTACAAAAAAAGTATAAATTTCCATCCTGCCCATTGTTATTAAAATGCCCGTCGAAATCTTTGCAACAGAGATTAATTAAAAGAATATGAAAGAAAAACTTTTAGCACTGCTCCAAACCAAATTTCCGGGGGTGGACAATGCGATCCTCGACCGAATCGCAACGAAGAAGTCAGAGAATGTAACGGACGAAGCGCAATTACCTACCATAGCAGAGGGGATTGGCTTTCAGGACGTGTTAACCAGCTACGGCGACTACCGGGCAGGGGATGCGCAGCAGACCGCAGTCAAGAACTACGAAAAGCGGCATAACCTCAAAGACGGGAAGCCTATCGAGCAACCTGCCACAGGGGAGCGGCAGGCGAATACTCCTCCCAGTAGCGAAGAGCCCGAATGGTTTAAAGCCTACAAACGCCAGCAAGAAGAGCGTGAAAATGCTGTAAAAGCAAAGTACGACGCCTTGGAAGCAGCACGTGTAAAGGCTGAACGAGACGGACTTATTCGCTCAGCGGCTAAAGCGGCAAACATCAATGAATCGGCGTTGAACGACATTCTCGGGCTCGCTTCCGCGATGAACGAGGAAAAGCCGGACGAAACGAATATCAAAGAAAAGTTCGCGGCTATACAGACGCGATTCGTTGCCGCAGGGCTTGAGGGGCAGAAAACGGCATTCCCCCTCTCCACATCTGAGGCTCAAAGCAAAGAAGAGGCCAAAATGTGGGCTGAAAATCTGCCGGATGCAAAATAAAAACAGCAACAAACATGGCTATTAAATTCGAAAAGACACAAGTTAAGGGCGGGTTTCCGGTATTCTGGCGCGGGGAGCGCGAAGTGCTGCCGGGTGATTTCGCCTTGAAGGGCACTTATCCGGAAGGCACGATACTCAAGGAAGGGACGCCCCTCAAACTCGATTTCGAGAACATGCAATGCACGATCTGCAAATCCGCTCGGATTGTCGAAGGAGGCACCACAACCAAGCCGCGTGTCGTGAAAGGCTCTATGTTCCAAATCAACGATACCATCAAGGTTGGCGAATCCTCCGGCACAGTAAAAGGCATCAGCACTACCAATGAATCCTACGATGAAATCACCCTTAGCGCAGCAATGACCGAAGCCGTTGCCGGGGCCGATCTGCTTGGCGGGGACGAGATGCCGGATGCCGTTATCGAAACGACCAAGAAATATACTACCACAAATGGATTCCCTACGGTTTCGGCAGCTTACGGCGCCCGGATTCTCAAGGATGTGGTATATCCTATCCCGGCTGCATGGTTGCAAGGTTTCAGCCTGAAAAACAACCATGAAATAAAGTACATCAGACAGTAAAAGGCAGGTAAACAATGAGTGAAGTATATTATTCTTCTATTTTCAGCGAGCTGACCAAGCAGGTGCAAGCTCGCATCGACGCAGCATCTGAACTGCGCAAGCGCTTGTTCGACCAAAATGTCTACGAGCGTTTTTTGGAGTGGGACACCCCCATGGTAGGGTTCAATTTCGAAGAGATCATCGGCTCGTACAATCTGAGCGTGGCAGCCGCCACCTTGGATTCGAAAGGCAAGGAGCCCATTATAGGATCTGAAGGCCTGGCTACAATAGCCAAGAAAGTCCTCATTCACCAAATGACCCTACCGATGCCCATTGAAGACTATCGGAAGGTACTTCAGCTGCTGGATTCACGCATGATCTCAGATCAGGCAAAGAAACAGCAGCTCGTAAACCTCATGTGGGGCGGCGTTGAACGGGTCGTGGAATCCGTACAGGCCAAAATAGATATCATCTTCCTGGGTGCCCTCTCGAACAAAGGGGTATTTTCATTCACTCAGGAAAACAACCCCGAAGGAGGTGTGCGAGGCAATATCGACTATGGCATGCCGCAAGAAAACATCGCCACAGCAGATACACAGTGGACGGAGGGCAACATCGACACGGTCGATGTATTCGAGGATATCCAAGGCGTTGTCGATGCAGCTCAGGAGAAGGTGACCTTCGACCGCATCCTTCTGGATCAAAAGCGGCTTTCGTACATCTTGCGCAGCAAGAAGATGAAGCAAGTCATCTTCGGCACGGACAAATCATCGTCCCCTCTTCTGCTGGCCTCCCTGAACGAGTTCATGCGATCGAACGGCCTGCCCGTATTCGAGGTGATCCGACGGATGACGCGCATTCAGGACAACGGCAAGATCCGCGAGTACAAACCATGGAACGACAAGAGCCTCGTATTCGTGCCGGAGGGTCGTCTCGGCGTCATCAAAAACGCTTACGCGGATAACGAACTTCGCCCCGAGCCGGGAGTTGCCTACTCCAACTACGGACGCATCCGCATCTCGCAGTGGGGCAAAGGCGAGACGGACAACTCGAACGGCGTGGAGTTTACGAAAGCACAATCTATTTCGTTGCCCGTCATTACCGAGATCAACGGTATTTACTCGCTGAGTGTAGAATCGTAGAAGTACATGACGGTCGCAGAATGCATACGTCAGGAGTTCAGCATGGTCGGAACCATCTCCGACTATGGCGTTCGCCGCTTCGCCAGGGAATGGGGTTACGATCCCAACTCCCTGGCGGGTAGCGACCATCAGCAACAACTAATCGCCAAGCGCGTATCTGAGTTCATCGACAGCCTGATAATGCACCCTCTGTCGGTAAGCGAAAACGGGCATTCGGCGTCCTGGTCTGAAAGCGCCATGAAGCAACGGGCACAACTGATGCTTCGGCAATATGGCATCACGCCCGGCGAAGAATTGAGCAGCTCTATTGGCCTGTCCTCGATAAAGGATGCTTCGAACTTGTGGTAATATGTATTTCGCGCCCCACATACTCTATTTGAGGAACGATCCTCCCAAACAATACGACGAACTGGGACGTCCGATAGCTATGTCCGAAAGTGATGCATGGCAGGAAATAGGTGATTGTCGTTGCGACGACGACACAACCGTCCGCCTTGTATCAGAGAACGGGGAGCTACGCCAATCGAAATACCACGTCGTATACGAAGGGAGAGGAGTGCCCAAAGGAGGCTATGTGAAGTGCATAGACAAGGCGACCGGCACGGTACGGGGCGAAGGCTCTGTGGCAATAGCCAAGGTAAACAACTATTTCAACGCTTCAGACCTTTGGATATGATTACAACAGGAGACGCGCGCAACATACTGTTCTCAGCGTGTAAGGGGTTTGGGATAAAAGACATGCACACGTCATGGGCTATCCCTGTAGGGAAAGTCAATAGAGAGCGCATCGTCGTTATCACACCGCCCGAGCAGACGCCGGATACGTATTGGGAAAATTGCTTTGTAGCTGTCAACCTGTGCGTCCCTGACATCAAGGGAGAAGCGAACCTCAGACGGCTGGACGAACTCGAACGGGCAGCCAAGGCGAGATTCAAGGAATGGACATACGGCACTTATGACGGATCCGCATACAGGTACAGGTATGAGAACATCGGCCGCGAAGAAGATGTGAACCTCGGATGCCACTATATCTACATCAGAGTACTATTCAGAGTATTAAACATTAAAAACAACTAAAACAATGGCAAAAGTAATAGCAGTAGGAATCAAGAAGCTGTATTATGCAGACCCCGCAAAGGTCACAGGAGATCTTACGGGCACCCTGCTGGGAACCATCATTAAAGATCCCGCTACGAAACAGGTGGAAAACATCCACCAAGACACATGGAGCATCGAAGAGGAGGAGCCGTCTACCACGGAGTACAGGAATCAACTCACCAATGGCGTATATCGCCAAGACACCGAAATGGGGAACATCCAGATGTCGTTTACCATCGGGCAATACGACTATGAAACCAAGGCAGCCTTCATGGGCGGCACTGGATCAGAGACGTCATGGAAGCGTGCGCGAGGCGTCACGCGCATTGAAAAATGCATGATCGCCATGACGGAGGACAACCAGTATTGCGTCTTTCCGAAAGCCTCGGTTATCGCCCGCAACACCAACAATGATGGCGCCGTAGGTATCGGTGTAGCAGCTGCCGCCCTGGAGCCCGACAATGCGGCGGTCTCGTCGGAATATTGGTTCGATTCTTCGGAGGTGGACACCGAATAAGAGCCTCTTAGTCATCAGTAGCCAAGGGGTGGGAGGCGTGTGCCCCTCACCCCTACTTATTAAAATCAATCTTATGAAATTGGAATTTATAAGTATCCGCATCGCATCGAAAGGATACACTGTATACAAGATGTCCCCCATGACGGCAACGCGCATCATGACGGCGCGGGACGTTAACAAAGATCCGGACGAGAGTAAGGCGTGTATATCGGCAATGGCATACAGTATAGCCCTGGCCATCGCAGGTAGCCGTAACATATTCGCGGGCATCAGGGCGTGGTTTTTACGCCGCAAATTCATGAAACGGGGCACATTCAACGAGTTGTTCGACTGTTACCAGAAAATACTACTGATGATACCCCTTGAGGATATTGCCTCGGTTGCTGCCGTAATGGAGGGACTGTCCGCAACAATATCCAAAGATCATGAGTAAATCGGCGGATATTGTCGCCAGATCATTGTTGAATACGCATCATGTGTCGGTAAAGCTCGGGGTGCTTAAATTCCGGATATACCAACCGTTTGTGAAAGATTTGGCAAGGGCATTCGCCGGAGGGAAAATAGACGTTTCGATCTCCGGAAGGCAAAAATATTCCATGGAAACAATATCTAAGCTGCTTTTTCGGCGCTCATGGTGCCAGAAACTATTCCTGTGGTACGCCAAACGGTATGCCACCTATGAAGATATTTCCGCTGCGACCATGAAAATAGCCGACATCGTATCGGGCAAAGACTTATTCGATTCGGTGAAGATCGACAAAACACGCCGGAAAACAGTGTCTGAAACCGTCGGGAATAATACGATAACGGGCATTATTGCAACGATGATGGATCAATTGAACATCTCCTACAACGAAGCCTTCCAAGGCATAAACTACCCTACCATGCTCCTCATGATGACCGACAAGGTGCGCACGCTCGTAGGAGACGAAGAAAAAATAGTGCGGGGATCGGGCGCTGATATGGCCCGGAGAAGAAGCAATAAGAAAATAGGCGATAAAGAGTAACAATGAGCGCATTATCATTCAAAATAAACGCGGAAACCGATAAACTCAAGAGTTTTATCACCATGCTTGAGCGGTTGCGGCAGGTGCTGTCCGAGATTCCGGACAGCACAAAGGAATTCGACGTCATAAACCGTAAAATTGGCGAGATGGAGGCGCGTGTTGAGCAATCCATGCGCAAAATAGCCCAGATGGAGCAGCAGGCAATGGATGCGGCGTCCAAGGCTGCCGCATCGGCCACGACCGGAACTACTGGCGGAGGTTCTACGGCGGGAACAGCGGCTACCCAGGCCGAAACTGCGGCATATCATGAACTTATTGAAGAGCTTAGAGCAGTCAATGCCTCAAAACGGGAGAATGTCGCATTAATATCCCAATACGAAGCGCAGATAAAACGGCTTAAATCAAAAATCATCGATCTTAACAAAACAGAAAGCAGCGGCATAAAACTCACTCAAGACCAAAAAGCAAGCCGTCTTAATGCCTCCGTTTCGATTGAAGAGTATAAGCAAGCCCTATCCCGCGCAAGACAAGAACTCGCCAACCAAATCAAATTAGAGCAGGTTGCCAGAGGGTCTATTGACGAGGTGTCGCAGGCTCTGGGCAGAATGCGGACTATCTACCGCTCTCTGAATGAAAGCGAACGCGGTAGCAACTGGGGACAAAACCTACTTAAAAATATAGAAGGCCTTGACGCAAAAGTTAAAGAACTGGATGCGTCAATGGGCGTCCATACTCGCAATGTCGGCAATTACGCCTCTGGATTCAATATGCTGGGATTCCAAATTCAGCAAGTTGCCCGCGAGTTGCCGTCGCTGGCATATGGCCCGCAAATATTCTTTCCCGCCATATCCAACAACCTGCCGATGCTGGCCGATGAAATAGCACGGGCGAAGAAATCGGTTGATGAATTGAAGAAAGCCGGGCAAACCTTCACGCCCGTATGGAAACAGATTGCATCGTCGATCTTCTCCTGGCAAACCCTGCTTGTGGCCGGCGTAACCGTGCTTACCCTTTACGGCAAGGAGATAACCAACTGGGTAGCGTCGCTGTTCAAAGGTAAAACGACGATAGACGCCTCTGCCGCTGCACTCGAACGCTTTAATTCCGCTATGGCTCAAGGTTCGGTGTCGGCTCAATCCGAATTAACCAAATTGAACCTGCTGTATAGGGCTGCGACAGACCTTTCCAAGCCCTATGAAGAAAGAGCCGAAGCGGTCAAAAAACTGCAAGACATATACCCCGCTTACTTCGGCAATATGGCTGCGGAACAGGTTATGGTCGGGAATGCTGTCGGTGCTTATGAAAACCTGCGCGACGCAATTATCGAGGTCGCAGAGGCGAAAGCCGCCCAAGAACTTATTACAGAGGACGCAAAGAGTTTAAAACTTATTGAAAAAACAGGGGATGCCTATACCAACTATTCTCTTGCTTTAAAAGAATACAGAGTAGCATATGCTGCAGCACAAGAAGCCAGCAAAGGGAAGGCCCCAATAACATTTTCTCTCACCTCTGAATCTGCAAGTTTTGAAAGGGCGAAAGCAAATTTAAGGAGGTTTAGGGATGATTTTATTAACGAATTATCAAATCTCAGTAAAGATGGTGATGACCTTTGGAAGCGTATAAACGAAGGCTATGAAGGTGATGTCGATGCATTTATTGCAGCGATAAATGCCGGCATCGAAAAATTGACCCCCGCAGCAGAAAAGCTGTACACCGCCTTAACGCCGGATGAACTTAATGCAAAGGCGGAAAAAGCCCGCCAAGAGGCCGAAAACGCAGCAAAAAAAGCCGCATCCGATCAAGAGCGCAATCTAAAGGAGCTCACCAAGCAATTGCAAAAGCTCCGGGATGATGCATTGCAGGCCGAAGTAGATTCCATGAAGGACGGCACGGCCAAGAAACTTGCGCAAATAGATCTCGACTACCAGAAGCGCGCCCGGGCTATACAGGAAGCCGAAGAAAAGCTATTTGAGTTACAAAAAAAAGAAATTGACGCCCAGTACAAAAATGACACTTCGTCTGAACGATTCCTTGCCGGGCAACAGATGGTTGCGCAGTACAAAGGGAATGTGAATCACTTGGCGCGCCCACTTGTTGAAGCGGCAGAATTGGTAAAGAAAGGCTGGGAAGATGCAGGAGAAGGCATCGCCACTGTTTTCAGTAGCCAATTTGGTATTTTGGACGCCAAGGGCAAGGTAACTGAAATATTAGTCACCCCCATCCTTCCCAACGGGGATATTCTGTCTCCGCAAGAATTGGAAGATTATATATACACCCAGCTTGAAGGAGCGCAGAATATCTTGGCTGCCGACACCAAAGGTTTAGTTATCGCCACCAACGTAGCTGCCGATGGGTCGGCCGGCGAAAAATACCACGAACTTCAAGAGGTGTATTATGCTGACAATATCAAAGCGGCAGAAGGTGTTAGAATATACACGGAAGCCTTGAAAGAGTTCAATAAAGAACAACGAAATAAAGAGCGGGCGAGTGTATCGGGTATAGCTATAACTCCAGAGGGATTATCGGATGTTGTCAACAAAGAGATTCAAGCGTGGAATGAGTATTTGAGAAAATACGGAAATTTCCGAGAAAAACTACAAGCGACAAAAGAATATTACGACGAAAGAATTAGAAAAGCTACAACTCAGGGAGACCGAGAAAGGTTGAAAAAAGAGCGCGATGCAGCCCTTGCCGAGATTGAAACTAAACAGTCAGACAATTGGATCGCCTTCTTTTCGTGGATTGAAACCATGTCTAAAAGCATGGCATCAAACATATATAACACTTTGCGCAATCAGCTAAACCAGATGCTTGAGGCGGGTAAAATTTCAATAGAAGAATATGTAAGGGCAACACAGCAACTTGACCAACAATACCGCGACAAGTTGAATGAAAGAGGTAGATTTCAAACATATCAAAATCAAGGAATAAATGGCTTGATTGATAACTACCAGAAACTCGGAGATGCCATGCAGCTCAAAGGTGCCAAAACCGGCGATCAAAATGTGCAAGCAATGGGAGCCTCTATGTCCAAAGCAGCAGGAAAGGCATCGGGAGTGATTTCTATGATTGATATGATTGTTACATCAATTCATCAGACAATTCAAGCTATGCAACAACTGACGGATAGTATTGTCGACATGATGGCATCTTTTGGGCAAGATGCAGAAATTGATACAACATTAGGCAAATGGGCTGAATTATCAAATTTGATGTCCGAATTTGATAATCATGTGTATTCTTCGTGGGAAAAATTTAAAAGTGGCGACATAATGGGCGCAGCGTCAGAGGCGACCAGTAGCATACTTGGAGTTATTACAAGTATAAATAAATGGATAGATAAAAGTAAAGAAAGAAAAATACAAAAGCTCCAAGATCAGATAGATGCATTATCACGTTCTTACGACAGGCTATCGCGTTCAATAGAAAGAGCGTATTCTACAGATGCGAAAGAGTTAATAGAAGACCAAAATAAGTTGCTTGAGCAACAAAAGTTATTAATTCAGCGTCAAATACAAGAAGAAAAGAGCAAGAAAGACCCAGATAAAAAACGCATTAAAGAGTGGGAGAAACAATATGAGGAGATAACAAACCTTATAGAAGATAATGCCGCAAAGGCGCAAGATGCTATATTCGGTTCAGACATTCAGGCTGCTATCAATGATTTTGCTGAAGCATATGCCGACGCCTGGGCACAAGGAGAAGACAGGGCAAAATCGGCTAAAGACTTTGTAAAAAACATGATTAAGCAAATGGTGATTGAGGCCATGAAGGCCGATATAAAAGAACCTATGCAAGTCATACGCGATAAGCTGGAGGAATTTTGGGAAGATGGTATTATTACCCAAACGGAGGAGAATATCATTGATGAAATGATTAAAAAACTCAATCAAGATTTGGATGCTTCTTTTGGCTGGGCGGATAAATATTTTGACGACAATACAGCCTCTAAACAACAAGCAACATCCCGAAGCTTTCAAACGATGTCACAAGACACTGGAGACGAGCTAAATGGCCGCTTCACCGATATTCAAGGCAAAGTTACCGATATCCGAGGCTATGTAATGGCGCAGACGCAATCAATAATTGGTCTTTTAACGTCTATGGCCAATATTGAAACAGCCATGTACGCAAGCGTACAGGTAAATAATGAGCTGCTCCGATATGCCGTGATGACCTACATGGAAATTGTGGAAATAAACGGCAATACGGCAGCCATGAAGGTTGCACTGCAAGGCATCCAAGAAGATATTGCAACGATAAAACGCAATACAAGTGAATTGTAACTATGAAGATTCAAAAAGACATAGCTGACCTTAACAAATTTATAGACGGCATCGAAGGTGAGGTCGTAGATTTCATGGATGAGAAGGCGCGAGAGGCCGTAAAACTCCAACAGGTAGAAGCCGATTATCGGAACCACACATGGAATCTTCGTAGTTCCCTCGGATATGTTGTAACCTACGACGGCAAGGAGAAACGGCGGTACATAAGCGGAATGAACTACGGCGACGAAGCAGCCAAGGCCATCAATATGTGGTTAAATGAGGTCAATAAGTCGGGAACCAGTATCGTTTTTGCCGACGGTATGTTTTACGCGTCTTTTGTGAGTTCAAAAGGTTATGATGTTATCGACACCGCAGAATCTTATTTAGTAAAAGCATTAAACGGAAGAAAATGAAAAGGGATTTACTCATAAACGGCTACGATGCCTTTGCAATGGGTATCGCAATGGGATCGGGGTTCATTGCAGGTCTGAGAGCACCCGCAAGCCTCAAAGATTTTGTAGAGAATGACGACCCAAAAAAGGATGGCAAGCAGGTGATTTACCCCGAAGAACCGAAAGTTGCCGCCCGCGATCTGACGCTGACATTCGTGATCTTCGGCGACACGCTCGCAGAGCACACGCTGAATTACAACAGTTTTATAGAACTACTAAAAAGAGGCAAAATGGACATCAGCGTACCTTCAATATCTGCGGATATTTACCACTTGACCTACATGGGTAATTCAGGCAGCTACATGATGTCTGCTGACCTTACCACCTCACAACTGACAGTAAAATTCAATGAACCCAACCCGGCAAATAGGGTCGCAGAAACAGAAAATATATGACAACTCAACACAATAAGAGTGTAGATGCCATACGGACGATGGCACTACAAACGGGCGCTTGTAGAAAGATAAACCGCGTCCAAGACTTCCCCGAGCTAATCAAACTGATGTTTACCCCACAAGGGATCGAGTTCTGCCAGGATCACAACTTCCCCGCAGTCGAAGTGTTCAGGGAAAACCGAAGCAATCTTCAAGGATTGGAAGTATATGTCGACGCTGGCAACATCACGCTAAAGGGCAAAGAATATGTATGCCTGGTCGGTGATACGAAGGCCACTATCGAGGCTTCCGGGGCTAAATTCACGCATACAATCATATTAATGCACGGCGCACGAGCCAAGATCAACGCCAAGGACTACGCCGTACTGAATATCGTAAATATCAGCGGAGAATGCCAGATTAATAAAGACGAAACGGTAATTGTTCTGTAAATATAAAGCCGGCTCTTACGAACCGGCTTTATATTTACCATTCATTAGATGAATTATTCAGACCCTTCTTTACGCCATCTTCAACTGCTTTTATTAAAGCTAACGAACTACTGTATACATATCTTAAATTATCAAAGCTAACTTGCTTAAACTTTGTTTTACATTCAGTCCAATAAGGGTAAAAACTTCTTAAAGTATATTCTGTTCCATCAAAAGGATGACGCAAATCTGCATCCTGTTCTCTTTCTACCCCGCTAACAGTAACGGTAACCCTAAATTTGTTATCTTTTATTTCGATCTTAATTATGTGCCAGCATCTATTTCGGCAAATTGTAGTCCAATTTATAGTGCGAATGTCGGAATCAGAAAACCCCTTTCCAACAATCAATCCTGATTCTTTATCTTTAATTTGAATAACTTCCTTCGCGTCTTTGTATAGAGAAACAAGCACTTCTAATGCTTTAGTAAAAATATCATCTTTTGATTGATTTTCAGCATCAAACACTTTAACAAAGACCCATTCGTTATCATTTTCAGTAAAATCAGCTTTCATTCGCTCAAATTCTGCAAGTATTTCACTGCTAATGGCTTTGTCGTCTCTTTTTTGTGCATCGGCACCTGCGCATAATAATAGCAAAACTAATATGCAAACAATTTTCTTCATATAGCACTAATTTGTATTGAACCGGAATCACAATAATATTTAACACAAGAAATAATTGAAGCCAATTTGTTTCAAAATCTAAATCCCGCTTGTATTAAGAATGCACCCATATTAGATGGGCCGTAAGTGCCGTTTTCTTGGATATTGTCGGCGATACCCAAAGATTGATACCCGATATTTATAAAAACACCTAATTTCGGGGCCACAGAAAAATCAACACCCAAACCGCCGGCTCCATAAAATCCTTTTTCATCACCAAAACCATATCCGAGATTAGCAAATATATACGGTGCTATTTTGCTTTTAGTTAGGTATCCTTTTATATCCGCAAATACGGGAATTGTTGCGTGCCCATTATCTAATAATGCCAATCCAGCGCCTGCACCTAAAAAAAGATTAGGAATAATTCGGGCACCATGTATAGTTTCAATATAAAATCTATCCATTTGATAATCACCCATCCCGAAACCATAACCAATGTTCACCTCGCCTTGGTATCGCGGCGAGTTTTGTGCTTTGGCATAAGCGCATAAAACAGCGAATAATAACAGTAGTAAATACTTCTTCATATCAATAAATTTAGTGGGTTAGTAAATCAAATTTACAATTTCAAATTGAAATATCCAAAAAAGCGAGGAATGGTTTTAGCCATCCCTCGTCTTTGTATTTACGACTTTGCATCTATTCGCCATTCTCAACCCTTACATCATCCGGAAAAAGCAAATCTAACTGTTGGTATTGTTTCGGAAATGCGGCGTTAAGCATTTGCATAAATTTAGCCCAATTATACCCCGATGCCCGTCCCAATGCTTCAACAGCCGCTAAATGCTCTTTCAGTTTCGGGCGGCCCACATCTTCGGTTAAATGCTGGTGATGACGGTCTTTTCGCGTTCCTTTGTCTGTTTTCGGGTTGACTTTTTGAAGTTCGGTTAATATCACTGGAGCCAAACGTTCATAGACAATATCGTTAATCCATTTACCAACAACGCCAGGCCGCCTATGTGTTAACGTCCAACTCCATCCGTGCATCCTATATATCATTTCAAAGAATGAATCGTTAAAAGTTTTTACCCAACGGCTTGCCTCGTCCGAAATAAATTGTGCTAAGAACTTTTGAAGTTCATCTTTCGCCCTATTCTTATCCTGTTGGTATCCGGTTACCTCGTCAACGAGGGCTATAATACCGACTTTTGCAACGGAGCGAATAATGATATCCGCATTGCGAACGATCTTCGTATCATCGAAATCGCCGGCACGATTTGCATCTATTATGATAGAACAAATATCGACAAGCAAAGTTACTTCATATCCGTTAGTATCTGATTGCGAGCCACCTGCATCGACGCGTTTGAACTTTATAGGATTAGAAAGGCGCTCTGCTATACTTTGATCCCCGGCATAAAAATATGGAGATAGTCCTTTTATATTGCAAAAACTCTTCATCCACTGTCCGCTTTTGCTGTCATACCCTATTGCCTTCTGAACACCGCGTCCGGAAAATACACGTGTTCCGTCCTCTAATACATAACATGGTATTTCAAGATCACCTAATTTTAGAGGTGTCTTATCCGATCCGTAAATTGACTTTAATAACCTGTCCATTTATTTCAATATTTATTTTACTTCTAATTTACTTACATTTTCTTTCAACTCCTCCACATAGTCGATCAGCGCTTTCTCACTGTCGAATGTGAATGTTTCCCTCTGACGACGCACAAAGGCGACGAAATCACCAGAGTTATCAAAGAAGTCCCCAACTTCACAACCTATGGCTGCTGCATATAACTGGGGTGATATCCGGCAGTCCGCCTTGGTTCCGTGGCTTTATTCCCGGCTTGAAGTTCCGCCAAAGTTTCACTAACCAACTCGAGTTGCATCCGAGTATCTTCGTTAATGTCATTTTGGTCTTTGAATACTTCTTCTACGTACTCTTTGAGTTTCAATACTTCTCCTTGAAGTTCTGCCACCCGATCCACGGGAGGATTTGTAAGCATCTGTCGCATTGCCACGAAAGCCCGCATAATTGCCCTATTTACCCGTATCGCTGTATCGCTACGCAAGACACTCGAAAGCATAGCCACTCCCATTTCAGAAAAGGCGAATGGCATATAGCGACGGCCACCCCAATTTGAGGACGCATTTTGTGATGTTAGACTTGAGGTCGCAATTTGCGTCCTCAAAATCTCATATTCTTTTTCCGAGAGTTCGAACATGAAATCGTCGCCCTCGAAACGCTCGATATTGCGCCTTACGGCTTCTTTCAGTCGTTTTGTCTCCACTTGATAGAGTTCCGCCAAATCGAAGTCCAGCATCACCCGCTGCCCCCGTATCTCATATATCTTGCTTTGTATAGGTTGTAGTTCCATGTCTTTATCTCTCGGTTCCAAATATTTAGCCGCCGTTAATTCTTGCTGGGTATCGTCGCGTCACAAAGATAGTAAATTTATGCGTTGCGTTGGATGGCACAAATAAAAAACCGAGGCATTTGCCTCGGCTTATTTTAAATTTTGGCGAATTCGCCAAAAATAATGTTTTAGCAACTTATTTTTTGATAAAAGTCTTGTCGTTATTTTCAGTTAACCCATACTTTCGCATTTTAAATGAATTATCTGATTCTATGGATATTATACGTTTATCTTCTCTTCCATTAATCTCGCCACTTTCTGAATAGGAGTAAAACGAAATAATAGCATCACTATTATTTACACTAACGGAGTAATAGCAGTTTTCCTTTATTTCAAGTAAATGGTCATTAAAATATTCAACAAGATGAGCTGTCCCATAAACAACAATTCGACCATCAACTACAGACACTTTTTCTTGGGCTGACGAATATGGAGTAAATGTTATTTCTTCTGTTTCAGTAGTATTAGTAACAGGACTATATAGTGATCCGACAAACTTACCATCAAGGACTTGTAGGATGTCTTTTTCGACTTTAGAAGGTAGGTTATTATTCTCTTTATCTTTAGAACAAGCAATAAAAGCCATCGAGGCAATGGCTATACATAAGAGTAAAAACTTTTTCATATTTCTAATTGTATTGGTTAGTGCCGCAAAATTATAAAATCCCCCCCCCGCCAAATTTTGAAAGTAAAATTTACTCCTGATGTAAAAAATAGTGCAAAATCCTTTGTGAATTAAAAATAATTTCCCATATTTGTAACGCTTACATAAACTCAAGAGTGCACAAGATGCACCATTATTGGTGCTTTTTTTGTGTCGGAAATTGAACATACGAACGGGTAACCCTGTGGCGTTGCTGTAATGGCGCGCCAACCTCTTGAGTAAAGATGTAAGCAGCAGGTAGTACCCGTTCGTTTTTTTGTTTTATTAAATGCTTACATCTATGAAAAAACAATCGCTTCCGGAAACGGATTATCAAACTCGCTGCATCGAAGCCGAGCGAAAAGCGCAAGATTTCGAAAGCGCCTACTTCAAGGCCGAAGAGCGCTATTCCAACCTAATGGACGCCTATATCAAACTACAAGGTTACTATCTTGAATTGCTGGGCGCTGAAAAATCACCCCGCAACAAAATCAAAGAGATCGACCCGTTTATTCTGGTCAAGATGGGCCGCGGGATGAATATCGCTCAATGTAAATAGACCAACAGCTATGAACAATATACAAATCTTCAATAATGAACAGTTCGGGCGTGTACGGATTATTATGTCCGACGAAAACAAGCCGATGTTTCTTGCGAATGATGTAGCGAGATCATTAGGATATATGCGGACAGCGGATGCAATTTCAACACATTGTAAAGGGGTCGCCATTTTGCCGACCCCTACCGATGGCGGCATTCAAAGGGTGAAATACATCCCCGAATCCGACGTTTACCGTCTTGTCATGCGGTCGAAGCTCCCGCAGGCCGAACAGTTCCAGGACTGGGTGTGCGATGAAGTTCTCCCCACGATCCGCAAGACTGGCGGATACATGTCGGCCAAAGAGACGGACACGCCCGAAATGATAATGGCACGTGCCGTGCTGGTAGCCAATGACACTATAGCCCGCCAGAAGCAACAGTTGGAGCAGGCACACAAGCAGGTCGCAGCGCTCGCCCCGAAAGCCGAACTAATGGATAAAGTACTGGACACAGACCAGAAGATCGACGTCGGGCAGGCGGCAAAGATTTTGAACCTTCCCTTCGGCCGCAACACGCTCTTTCAACGGCTCCGTGAGCGCGGTATATTCTTCTGCAATCGCAATGAGCCTAAGCAAGAGTATATTAACCGGGGTTATTTCGAGTTAAAGGAGAAGTTAATAGACCGCAACAACCACGAATCGTTCACGGTTATAAAAGTCCTCGTGACGCAGAAAGGGTTGGATTTCCTCGCAAGACAATTCGAAGTAGTCCAAACGCCAAAGAAGATGGCACCGATAAAGTAACCCCCGTATACCACTATTTCCACACCACGTTGGGGGCGCCTCGCAGAAATGCGGGGCGTTTTTATTCCCTTCCTTCCAACCTCACTACAAAGTGTAGTTAACTACATCCTAACGGTGTAGTGTAGGAGGGTAAAAAAGTCAGAGAAAAATTTGCATTTTGCTAATACGTGCATTATATTTGCAGCACGAATAAGATATAGACGTACGGGTCTATCCGTATAATGTGTAAATGAAAACAACTGTATAGAGCCCTAAATAGTTATTTTAGGGCTCAATTTTTTTAGCTACTAACTACACTAAATTTATGGCTGCAAATAAATTTTTCCAGCAAGAGCTTTTTAAATTCTCCATTTTCCCAAAATATCAAAGTTGCATTGATGATTTGGCTACAAATCTTGCCGACCCAGAGGAGTGGGACTTTTCAGATGACAAGAGAAAAAGTCACTCTATACTGAAAAATTATTTAGAACACATCTTCCGAAAATTGAGAGCAGAAAACAAAATCTGCTTTACAGCCAATAACGAGTATTGCTGCTTCAATACTGGGCTTGTCACTAAAAACCTGGAAGAAATATTTGCCTTCTTCTTCAAAAATAAAAATCAAGGTGAAGGAGTTCCGCCCTATGTTTTTAAATGTTTTTGCAAAAAAAGCGATGGTGCATTATTGCGAACATTTAAATCATCTTTGCCCAAGATAGCAGATTTTTTTCAAAAACCCGAAGACTTACTTTTTAATCCCAACTGCGAACTTATTCCCGATATAGATCATATCATCCAAGATAACCTAAGTCGTTTCCCAGCTGCTATGCAAGGGAGTGGTGATGCTGAAATTCGTCGCCGGTTGGAAGGGGCTATTGATGAAGCTCGTAAAAAAGTGAGAACGAACTATAAAACTGCGGTGCCCCAATTCTATGGCAATAGGATTCAACTATTGTTGCCACTATGTTTAACACCCAACTCCCCCAATCCTGATTTAGCATTGGTTGTACATAAAATTGAAAATAACACATATACCGCACGCACATGTCTGACGCTTAAAATGGCTTATAATAATGCCCGATTAATTGTTAAGCCTCAGAGCACATGGTTAAAACCGTAAAATCATACGTAATTTAATACTGCCATTGTATTATGACTAAAGTAGGGAGAAATCCCTGCTTTTTTATTGATATTTTTACAGCTCCCCATTGTTATTAAAATGCACAGTCACACATTTGCACAGAGGCTTGAGGAATCGCCGAGCCCTTGATGCAAATGATTATTTACTCTCCGACAGGAACAGAAATATTGGACGCGCCAGTCACCAAAGAGGCTATCATCAAATATGTCCTCATGGGAGACTACTATATCGAGCTGCCCTTTAATCTCCTTGAATCAACGACATTTGCTCGTGGTTCCTACATCACATATAAAGGCCGCAAGTTCGAGATTATGTCCACGGTGCGCCCGGAGTTCGACAATAAGACCGGCGGCTATAAATATACGCTCAAATTCGAGGCTCAGCAAAACCACATGAAGCGTTTCGTATGCTTCTGGCTGGGTGGGGACAATCCCGAAGCCGTATTTCACAACACCACAGACCTCGAATCCTTCGCGGCGTTGATCGTCGCCAACATGAACAAGCAGCTCGGAGGCGAAAACTGGCAGGTAGGCACGATCACCGTTGACAATCCTAAAGCTACGAAGCTCGTATCGTTCAATGGCGATAAGTGCTGGGACATCCTCAATACGATTGCCGAAACCTTTGAGACGGAATGGTGGACAGAGGGA
>UMGN01012566.1_pt1 | contig 31798 bp, 29 predicted proteins | sample 1965281 | NCBI WGS metagenome assembly UMGN01 (sample SAMEA4836073, study PRJEB28245) | human gut metagenome | biome: gut microbiome; material: fecal sample | place: Denmark | collected 2008 | reverse complement strand
AAAAGTCTACATAATCTGCCAAATTTTAACATTTATTTTTATCCTGGCATTGGGAAATCCATTTTGCAAACATGCTATGGCTTGTTCCCAGCCTCCTTGCCGCCTCCCTCATGCTGATTTGATTATTCTCCCAAAGTTTCACCACATCCGGGAATTCTTCCGGTATCTCTTTCCTCGGCCTTCCAAATGCCACCCCTTTTAATTTTGCAACCGCAATTCCCTCCGCCTGCCTCTGCCGGATATTCTCCCTTTCAATCTGGGCTACATAGGACATGATCTGGAGCACCAGATCCGATATGAATTTGCCAGTCAGCCCGTTCACATGGTTCCTGGTGTCCAGCAGCGGAAAATCAATCACTACGATATCCACGTCCTTCGCTTTTGTAAGTGTCCTCCACTGCTCAATAATCTCATCATAATTTCTTCCCAGTCTGTCAATTGATTTCACGAACAAGGTATCCCCGGGCCTTAAGCGATTCAAGAGCCGGCGGTAGCTGGGCCTGTCAAAGTCTTTGCCCGACTGCCTGTCTATGTAGATGTCCTCCTTGCGGATGGGAATCTTCTCCATTGCCGCAATCTGCCGGTCTATATTCTGATCCCTGCTGGATACCCGCACATAACCATATGTTTTTTTACCCATTTCCTCCTCCTTGCCTTTTCATCTATGATAACCGATAAAAGCAAAAGAAGATTATGGTAATATTTTCCATAATCTTCTTCCATGATATTTTAATGAGCCTCAAGCTTCTTTCATTCCCAGTATAAGCGCAGAATGCGCCCCCATATTTACAACGACTTCCCCTTCGTCAACCAGATATTCTTCATCTTCTATCGTATAGCCGTCTGAATAGGAATAGATCAGCCTTTTCATCCGGCATTTTATCGGCACTTCCACCCGCCATACCGGAACCGTGACCTCTGTAAGCTCGCTCCGGTTATTAATAATTGCCACAATACGGTCCTCACCCAGGAAACGGCCATATGCCAGCACATTTTCATCCCAGCTCAGTATATTAAGGGATCCTGTACGAAGCGCCGGATGTTCCTTGTGTATCCGTATCATCTCCTTATGGAAATTCAGCAGTTCCTGATTCTCTTGTCCCCAGGGATATGTCCGCCTGTTATCCGGATCTGTGAATCCGCACACGCCCGCTTCATCTCCATAATAGATGGTCGGCGCCCCTACCCACGTCATCTGTATCGCAACAGCTTCCCGCATGATCGCCTCATTCACATATTCTTCCGCGGCCTTCGGCCCCAGGTGCTCTACCCTTCCAACCATGTGATTGGTACGGGTCAGGAACCGCGAATGATCGTGGTTCGATAATTCGTTCATCGCCACCTGCAAGGATGGCGTCAGCATATTAGACATATGATGGGAGATAGAGCCCACAAAGTTATCCGCATTGCCCCGCAGTTCTTCTCTTGCTTCATCACTGTGCTTCTCCATCCCTGTAAGGAACCATGTTACAGGCTCCATAAAGGCGTCATAGTTCATGACCGTATCCCACTCATCGCCCTGAAGCCAGTCGCTGGGATCTCCGTAATGCTCGGCAAGAATAATCGCCTCTGGATTGGCATCCTTGACCGCCTCGCGGAATTTCTTCCAGAACTGATGGTTGTACTCATTGCTTCGCCCCAGATCCGCTGCTACATCCAGACGCCATCCATCTACATTATACGGCGGGGATACCCATTTCCTTCCAATATATAATATATAATTCTCCAGTTTCATGGAATCTTCATAGTTCAATTTTGGAAGCGTATCATGCCCCCACCAGCCGTCATAGTTAGAATTGTACGGCCAATTTCCCGGCTCCTCCTTAAAGAATCTGAAATAACTTCTGTAAGGACTGTCTGGGGAAATAAATGCTCCTGGCTCATAATCCTCCTGATTTTCATAAATGCGTTCCCTGTCCATCCATTTATTAAATGAGCCGCAATGGTTGAACACGCCGTCAAGAATGATTCTCATGCCTCGCCTGTGAAGTTCTTCTACCAGCTTGATGAACAACTGATTGCTGGCTTCCAGATTCTTAATATCCGTCGTTCTTTTCTGGTACTTCGCAGCAAGCCGATTCTCCGTCACGCCTTCTGCCAGGACTTCTCCCCCATCTTCCACGATCACCCCATAATGCGGGTCTATATAATCATAATCCTGAATATCGTATTTGTGGTTGGAAGGCGAGACAAACAACGGATTGAAGTACAGGACTTCCACGCCCAGATCCTGCAGGTAATCCAGTTTATCGATCACTCCCTGCAAATCCCCGCCATAGAACTCCCGTACTCCCATCTTATCCGGATATTTATTCCAGTCTGTTACCTTCCTGCTGTAATCTCCTATATAAAAATACTCCCTGGACTCAACATCATTGGTCTTATCGCCATTATAGAACCGGTCTGTAAAAATCTGATACATTACCGCCCCTTTTGCCCAATCCGGCGTAGAAAATCCCGGTACAATGACAAATTCATAAAATGCAACGATTTCTTTTGACGTGCCGCACTTGTTGTAATAACAAAGCTCGTCACCATCCTGGATTTCAAAGCAATACCGGAAAGGCTCCTCATTCAAACGCCAGTTGATCGTATAGTAGTCGAATTCGCCGCTGCTGCTTTCCTTCTTCATATCATATCCGCCGACGCCCGTCATGAGACGCACCCGATCTACATCATCTTTTGCCGTGCGAAAGCGCAGCGTTATTGTTTCATTCTCCGCCGGCTGCGGCGGGTTGACATAACTGGCAGTTCCATCACAAAACAAAGCTTGTTCCTTCATGCAACCAAACCCTCTCTAATTCATTATTCTTTCCTTATGCCTCAGATACTTCCCCTGTAAATAATGATTCAAACTCTTCTCTAGAGATTTTCTCTTTTTCTAACAAAAGTTCTGCGCATGAGTGAAGCACATCATCGTATTTCTTGATAATATGTCTTGCTCTGCTATAGCATTCATCTATGATCCTTTTCACTTCCTGGTCAATGACAGTCGCCACGCCTTCCCCGTATCCTCTGGATGTATGCGCCAGGTCACGCCCAATGAACACCTCATCGCTATCGTCATCATAACTAATCAGGCCAAGAGCCTCTGACATTCCAAACTTGGTCACCATGGATTTTGCCAGGCTCGTCGCCTGCTTAATGTCCTGGGAAGCCCCGGTGGTGATGTCGTCAAATACTTCTTCTTCTGCCACGCGTCCGCCAAGGGCAACCGTAATGTCCTGCAGCATCTTGCCCTTTGAATTGAACATCTCATCATTTTCCGGAAGCGGCATCGTATAGCCTCCCGCCCCGCCGGTTGGAATAATGGAGACACTGTATACAGGCCCTACATCCGGCAGCACGTGGAAGAGAATCGCATGTCCTGCCTCATGGAATGCCGTGATACGCTTTTCTTTATCGGATATGATCCTGCTCTTTTTCTCGGCGCCGATCCCTACTTTGACGAAGGATCTCTTAATATCTTCCTGCTTCAGGTATATCCTGTTTTCCTTAGCTGCCAGGATTGCCGCCTCATTCAGGAGATTTTCAAGATCCGCTCCTGTAAATCCGGCAGTCGTCTGCGCGATCTGCTTAAGGTCAATATCCTCGCTAAGCGGTTTCCCTTTCGCATGAACTTTCAGGATCTCTTCCCGTCCCTGTACATCCGGCCGGCCTACCATAACCTTCCTGTCAAAGCGGCCGGGGCGCAGGATTGCAGGATCCAGGATATCTACACGGTTGGTAGCGGCCATTACGATGATTCCTTCATTGACGCCGAAGCCGTCCATCTCTACCAGCAGCTGGTTCAGCGTTTGCTCTCTCTCATCATGTCCGCCGCCCATTCCCGTCCCGCGGCGTCTCGCTACGGCATCAATCTCATCAATGAAAATAATGCATGGCGCATTCTTCTTCGCTTCTTCGAACAGATCCCTTACGCGGGACGCGCCAACTCCGACAAACATCTCTACAAAGTCAGAGCCTGAGATGGTAAAGAACGGAACCCCGGCCTCTCCGGCAACCGCTTTAGCAAGCAAGGTCTTTCCGGTACCGGGAGGGCCTACCAGAAGGACTCCCTTCGGAATCCTCGCGCCTACCTGGATGTATTTTTTCGGGGCCTTTAAAAAGTCCACGATCTCTTCCAGTTCTTCCTTTTCTTCTTTCAGGCCGGCCACCTGTCCGAATGTGATCTTTCTTTCCACATCTGTGCTAAGCCTTGCGCGGCTCTTGCCAAAGTTCATGGCCTTGGCGTTGGCCCCTCCGCCCTGTCGGTTCATCAGCAGGAATATCAGCAGAACTCCTCCCAGAACCAGAAGCATCGGCACGATCGTCGTTGCGAACCAGCTGTCCTGCGGCACGTCCGGCATCTCGTAGTCAATCTTCTTTTCCTTCAGGTAATTCTGAATCTCATTGACATCGGATACATACAGATACCTTACGGAATCTTCATCATTCTTTGTATCAACCTGGATCTCTACCCGCCCTGTCGGAACATTTTTATTCTGGCTGACGGTAACAGCCTCCACATTATCGCTGACGATAAGCTTCTCAAATTCCTTCCATGTCAATTCTTTATCTTTTTGGTCAAACTGATTCGTGAACCACAATGCTGCAAACAGAAACACTACGAATATCAGCACCGTGGCTCCGCTCAGCCCTCTGGTCTTCTTGTCATTCAATGTTTTATAGCCCCTTTCTACTCCACACCTTCTACAACCCCGATGTATGGTAGATTTCTATATTTTTGCGCATAGTCAAGCCCATAGCCTACGACAAATTCATCCGGTATCTCGAATCCCACGTAGTCTACCTTCACGTCGCGCACTCTTCTCTCTGGCTTGTCAAGAAGCGTGCACAGCCTCATGCTGCTTGGGTGCCTCTTGGCCAGGATGTCAAGCAGATAGTAAAGCGTCCTTCCGGAATCAATAATATCTTCAACTACCAGCACGTCTTTTCCTTCCAGCGTCTCATCCAGGTCTTTTGCAATCTTTACCACGCCGCTTGACGACGTGCCGTCTCCATAACTGCTGACACTCATAAAGTCCATGGAAACCGGTATGCTGATCCGTTTTGCCAACTCGCACATAAAGAATACTCCGCCCTTCAGGACACAGATCAGGTGCACCTGCTTTCCTGCATAATCCTTGCTGATCTTTTTACCCAGTTCCTCAATTCTCTTCGCGACTTCATCCTCTTCAATCAATACTCTAACTGTTTCTGCCATCTTTTCATCCTCCGCAAAATTCTATTTCCAGAATCCTTCTGGTATTCTCTGTGATCTGATACTGCTGGTTCTGCCTGTACCCTACAATCCACATGATATGTTTCCCATCCGCGATAAGCCAGATCCGGTCTCTTTCCTCCTGTGGAATCTTTTCATTAATAAAATACTGCTTCAGTTTCTGGGTTTTGCCGTTTTTATCAATCGTTATATAGTCTCCCGGCTCCCTATGCCTGATTTTTACAGTATTTTTTATTATATCATAATCAAACCATTTCGTGTAGGGGTTTTCCGGAAATATTACTTTCCCCGACGTTCTTGGCAGCGTTCGCATCTTCATAAGCCCTTCCGGGTTCTGGTCTTTCGGACGTCCATCGCCTTCCCTGCGAAGCTCGATTCCCTCATAGCGCCGCACTGCCACGATTCCATAGGGGAGCCTTGCCTGGCGTCCCACTTGGTTATCCAGCAGTTCTGACAACATCTTTGTATGGACGGACTCAATGTCTTTGCGCCCCCCGGCCGCCTGGCATATACATTCATGAAGCACATAGGAGCGCAGCGCCTCGGGCACAAGGATGAATTCCGCCTTAAGAAGCACCCTCCGCGTTTGGTCTTTCGACACCTTTATACATCTGGCAGCGTAACGCGTAGTTTCTGACTCTACATATTTCCACAGTTGTCTCATCTGTTCCATAGTCTCCGACATATGGGAAACCGCCCTCTCATTTACCTGCTCTTCCAGATAAGGTATCACATGGTTGCGGATCCGGTTTCTGGTATGGCCATCCTCAAGATTGGTTTCATCCGTACAATAAGATATTCCCCGATTCACCAGATATGATTCAATCTCTTCCCGTTTTAGACACAAAAGAGGGCGAATAAATACGCCGTCTACAGGCGCAATCCCCCCCATTCCTTTCAGGCTGCATCCCCGGCACAGATTCCACAGCAGGGTCTCCGCGTTGTCGTTCTGATGATGGGCAAGGGCGATCTTAGTCCCTCCCGCTTCCTGCAGGACTTCCTTGAAAATCCGCCTTCTTACATATCTGCCAGCCTCTTCTTCGCTCATCTTATTATACAAAGCAAAGGATTTTACATCTTCATAATATAAGCGAAGCCCGATTCCTAGCTCTTTGCATACTTTTTTTACATAGACCGCATCCGCATCCGCGGTCTTTTCTCTCAGCCCGTGATGTACATGAACCGCCTCTACGGACAGGCCCATTTCCTTTTTCAATTGGATAAGCATGAAAAGAAGGCATATGGAGTCCGCCCCTCCTGATACGCCTACAATCACCTTATCCTTTTCATCCAGCATATGGTACTTCTCTATATACGCCTTTACCTTATGATACATAGCATAATCCTTCTTATGTTAGTAATTCGTTTGTTCCTTTTAAATATATAGAATTTCCCGGTAAAAAGCAAGTTTCCCTTACAGTTTCCACATTCCCACTACCAATATCGTCATATCATCCAGGGGGACTTCCCCGGTCCATTCCAGAACTTGTCCCAGGATATGGTGCGCCATCTCTTTTGGATTCACGATATTAGAATCCAGGATAAATGTGCTCATCAGCGCATCCTGCTCTCCGACAGGCAGCGCGTCCATAATGCCATCCGTCACCATGATCACATAGTCCCCGGACGCAAGGCTCTTTGTCACTATATCAATCTCAATATCCTGCAGGACCCCGATTGGCAGCGTCGTAGAACAGATCTTCTCAACCGCGTCCTTCCTTTTGATAAATGTGGTTGATGCCCCGGCCTTTACAAATTCGCAGGTGCCGCTGTACAAATCAAACAGGCTGACGTCTATCGTGGAAAAACGCACTTCTTCCCTGCCGATCACCAGAGCCGTATTCATCATCTGAACGGCCGTCTTTACAGGGAACCCTGCTTCCAGCAATTCCTCCAGCATCTCTACCACCATCGTGCTTTCCCGAAAAGCCTCTTCGCCCGACCCCATTCCATCCGATAAGGCGATGCCTTTCTTGCCGCCCGGAAGGTCCGTCATCAGGAACGTATCCCCGGAGATCTTCTCGCACCCTTTCCCGATCTTCGCCACGCCCTGCAAGGTATGGTATCTGGCGCCCTCCACGCACGCAACCGTGCAGTACTCTTCCCCTATAATGGGCCGTTCTCCTTGTTCCGGCATCATGACTCTTCCCACGCAGTTTCCGACCAACGCCGCAAACTCCTTGGTGGCTATCAGCTGCCCCTTCATAGCCTTCACCGTCAGATGGATCTCATACTTTCCCTGAGGCGTCATATAGAACACTGCGGACAGCATTCTTACCCCGCATTTCTTTAACTGATTCTTCAACCGTTTCTCAAGATGCTCATCTTCGAATATGCCCGCATCCAATTCCCTGGTGGTATACTGGATCATCTTCGCAAAACTATTCAGCTGCACGGCATATCCTTCCCGATTCTGAACAATCTTGTTGTTCCACATCAATATCTGCTTCGCATTTTCGAACACTTCCAGCGTCTCCCTTAAAAATCTGGGAGCCATGATGCATTTCTTCTGTAGTTTCCGCTTCAATTCAATATTCAGTTCCGCTCCATATTCTTCCACCGCGCATAGAATCTCATACAACATCTGATAAGTATGGACCCGGTTTTCTCCCAAGCACCATTCTTTCTTTTCACAGTTCTCGCAGACCTTGTCCGTAATCTTCAGGAACATCTCCTCGATCTCATCCTTGGTAAAGGTCCCCTTATAATCCTCCAATGTCAGAAATGTCTTTGACAGATGCATCAGTGAATCCGCGAACTTGTCCATCTGTATGACATAAGGATTCACAAAAGTCTCTTTCTCTTTTACCTCCGCCATTCTTTGCTCCCCTTTCAATGGTTATTAGACAAATTTCTCCCAGACAAAGAAAAAGCTTTAGGAAACCTACTTCCTAAAGCTTATCATCTGTTTATTATTTTGCCTTAAATATAATCTCATTCTCATGTACCAGACCCAGTTTGTCTTTGGCAACATCTTCTACATATTCATCTGTTCCCACGTACTTCTCAAGATCCTTGATCTCTGCTTTGCGTGCCGTCTCTTCCTTTATCTGCTCCTTCAGTTCCATCTCCTGTGCCTGATAGGACTTATCCCTTGCACGGAGCGTCATGCTGCTTGCGGATACCACCACTATCAACAGAAGAATTACGGTGCTGACCGCCAGCACGCTTCTCTTGTGTCGCTGTATGCGTTTTTTCTGCCGCCTTCTATGGCTCTTTTGTTTAATTCCATTCATATAATTACTCACCCTTACGTCGGCACCCCTGCCGACTATACTCACCCAATTAATAATAATATATTAACTTTTTTCCTTCTTTTAATCAAGACTTTTGGGGAAAATCCTTCTTCTTACGCGTGTAGATTTTTTTGTACACTTTTTCCAGCCGCCCTAAAAAAACCGTCATCAAAACTGCCCCCAGCACAACACCTAGTGCAAAATGCCACCTTATACTACCATCACTTGTATGGTAAATCTGCACAAAGATATAGATGGCAGAGCCTATCCAGAAAATAAGGTCTTCTATCCCTATAGCTACGAGATTATGCCTTATGATATTCCGAAAGCAAGCGATACAGCGGTAGGCCAGCCGCACGATGGCGCCGGATATTACCGCCATCACAAACACCATTAATTCTTCTTTCAGTCCCGGCATACAATCACCTGAATAATTTCGAGAATATGTTCTCCTGCTGCTTGCCATGCGCCTGGACATCCGAATAAGCCACGCTGTCAATATTTCCTGACAGGTCTACTTCCCCTTTTTCCAGACTCAGGCGGTTGACATGCAGATCTGTCCCCTTCACCATCATCATCCCCTGCTCCGTCTCCAGCAGAATCTCATTCAGGTCAAAGGACAGCACATCTATAACGCCTGTAACAAGGCTGGTTTTCCGGTTATTGATCACCAGTTTATGGTTTTTTTGTAGGGTTCTTTCTTCCATGCGCATCACAACCTTTCTTAATTATCTTATGAAGGGTTGTTTCCATTTATTACAGATATTTGAATAGATCTTTGGCTTCTTCCTTTTTTGTGGTCTCTTGTATATCCAGCACTTCCACCTTCACCGTCTTCATTCCGAATCGAATCTCAATAATGTCTCCTGGCTTTACCTTCACGGAAGCCTTTGCCACGCTTCCATTGACGGTCACTCTTCCTGCATCGCAGGCCTCGTTTGCCACGGTCCTCCTCTTGATCAGGCGGGAAACCTTTAAAAACTTGTCCAGTCTCATAACATCCTCCTTCCAGACATAAAAATAGAGAGCGTAAGGCGCTCTCTATTCCTATACTTTTATAAAACTTATCCGTTCGCCGAATTATGCGTTAACAGCGTCTTTCAATGCTTTTCCAGCCTTGAATTTTGGAGCCTTGCATGCTTCAATCTTCATGGTTTTTCCTGTCTGAGGATTTCTTCCTTCTCTTGCTGCTCTCTTGCTTACTTCGAAAGTGCCAAAGCCGACTAACTGTACCTTATGATCTTTTTTCAGTTCATCTGTTACAACATCAATAAAAGCCTTTAAAGCTTTTTCAGAATCTTTTTTAGATAATTCTGCCTGGTCAGCAATTGCTGCTACTAATTCTGTTTTGTTCATGGATAATTTCCTCCTCTTGTTTACGTATAGAATCCCTTATTTTCAATTCTACAAATTATTCGGCTCCCCATACGCTCATATGGCATGCCTTTAGTTACTGTTATACCTGTTTTCCCTGTATTTGTCAAGGTGATTTCTCAGTTTTTCCCGTATTTTCAGGGTTTTCCCACTTTTTCCCTGACTTACATCATGGTGTTGATCATGGATAAAACTTCTTCTCCAAGCTTGCTTGATTTTTCATCCGCATCCTTAAGGGAACTTCCCTTGATTCCATAATAAAATTTTACTTTAGGCTCCGTACCGGATGGTCTTACGCACAGCCACGCGTCATCCGTCAGATCATAATACAAGACGTTGGATGTTGGAAGCCCGGTCTGTGCCACATCGCCTGTAGCCACGTCTTTGATCGTATCAGCCTGATAGTCTCTTACCTTCAGCACCTTGTATCCGCCTACTTCCAGCGGCGGGTTCTTGCGCAGAGTCTCTAAGATTTCCTGGATCTTCTGAAGGCCTTCGATTCCTTTTAGCGTGATAGACTGGATATCATCCTTATAGTAGCCATACTTGTCATACATGTCCACCATAGCGTCCCACAGGGTCTTACCCTTCGTCTTATAATAGGCTGCAGCCTCGCACAGAGCCATTGTCGCTACGATCGCATCCTTGTCCCTTGCGTAGGTTCCGATCAGGCAGCCATAACTTTCTTCAAAGCCAAAGAGATATGTCCCTTTCCCCGTAGTCTCGAATCCGAGGATCTGCTGTCCGATATACTTAAAGCCGGTCAGGACCTCGATGAGTCCGATATCATAGCCCTTGGCTATGGCATCCGCCAGATTGGAGGTTACAATGGTCTTAATGAGATAGCCGTCGTCCGGAAGGCCGCTGACTTCCTTGCGCTGGCCGATCTCATAGTCTGCAAGCAGGCAACCGGACATATTGCCGGTAAGTACCTTGTACTCTCCTGACTTGGCATCTTTTACATACACTCCAAGTCGGTCGGCATCCGGATCCGTAGCCAGCACCAAGTCGGCATCCACCTCTTTTGCAAGCGCAAGCCCAAGTTCAAAGGCTTCCTTGGCCTCTGGATTCGGATAGGAAACGGTGGGGAATTCTCCGTCCGGCAGTTCCTGTTCCTTTACTACATATACATTTTCAAACCCCAATTCCTTAAGAATGCGCCTTGCCGGAATATTTCCGGTACCGTGAAGAGGACTGTAGACGATCTTCAGTTCCTTTCCTACCGCATCAATGGAGTCTTGATGTATCACCTGTTTCTTAAGTTTTGCAATGTAGCCATCGTCCACTTCCTGCCCGATAACTTCATAGAGTCCGGCCTTCTTTGCTTCCTCAAGCCCCATGGTCTTTACCGTATTATAATCCGTAACTGCCTCAACCTCATCCATAATTCCTTTGTCATGAGGAGGGGTAATCTGTGCGCCATCCTCCCAGTATACCTTGTATCCATTATACTCCGGCGGATTATGGCTGGCCGTAATGTTAATTCCGGCTATGCATCCAAGCGTGCGAACGGCGTAAGACAGTTCAGGCGTCGGGCGCAGAGATTCAAATACATACGCCTTGATCCCGTTGGCAGCAAGGCACAATGCAGCCTCATCTGCAAACTCCGGGGACATGCACCGGGAATCATACGCGATTGCCACGCCTTTCGCCTGACCGCCATTCTTCATGATATAGTTGGCAAGCCCCTGGGTTGCCTTTCTGACTGTATAGATGTTCATGCGGTTCGTTCCTGCGCCGATGATTCCTCTTAGTCCGGCAGTTCCAAATTCTAGATCTTTGTAGAAACGCTCCTTGATCTCATTATCATCTTCCGCTATGCTTCTTAGTTCATCCTTTGTGTTTTCATCAAAGTATGGATTGCTTAGCCATCCCTCAAATTTTTCACGATATTCCATAGTCGTACCTCCTGTCCTTAATGATTTTATTATACAACAGGAAACTATAAATGAAAAGAAAATATGTCCTCTAAAAACCGCCTCTTTTCTTCTGTCTGCTTAATGGAAGTATTGAGTTTCTCTATACTTTTTATGGATATCCACGCCTTATTTGAATGATAATACGAATTGGCAATCTTCCAGAACTTCTCCGGATAGATCAGGCGTACCTTAAGATATTCCAGCTCTGCATCCGTAATCGGCCTGATCGCGGAATATGCATTGATCATATTATCCCCAAGCCGTTCCTTCCATCCATGTTTTTCCATTACCTTGCGCAGGAAATAATACAGGTCCTCCACCTGCACATCCCTCTTAAACTTCTCAAAGTTAGTGGTGGCAATGCGGTAAGGCTCTTTCTTGTAATTATAATCCCCCTGCACCATCAGTATATTATGGTAGTTATACTCGCCGTGGGTCATACAGCAGTTCTTCACGCTGTCCTGGTAGAGGCTCTCATAGTCCGAATTCTCCAGTTCCGCTATCGCCGCGTCCGCCCACTGGTAGATCTGGTCAAAATGTTTCAGAAACGCGAATTCAAATTCTCCTTTGGGCGCAATACCCCTCATGAACTTACGCACCTTTTTTAATTCCCTGTTATGGCGCAGATACTCATCTTTCAGATGGGCGCCCGCCGTCACATTGCTCCCCAGCTCATGGCACATCAATATATGAAGTTTCGCCAGGTTGCCGGACGCCGCAAGCAGTTCTGCCGGTTTCTTTACATCGCACTCCCGGCCCTTGAACCAGGACTTCAGCATATATCTGCTGCCGTCTTCCAGCGCAGAAAGGCATTCTCCTTCCCTGGTCAATATGATCCTGTCTATTCTTCCATATCCCTGGCTATAAAGATATTCATACAATTCGAACAGCGCAGGGATACGTTTCTCAGACACCCTCACTTCTTTCAGCAAAAGCAGCCCCTGATCCGTGTCGCATAAAATAGCACCCCTGGTTTTACGGGTGCTGATGACTTCTATATTATACTGCTCTAAAACACCTAGTTCATATTCCTGCATACTAATCCCCTGCACTCTATTTTACATATTCTCTCTAACGTATGTCAGGAAAAGAGAAAATATGATTAAGGGCAGGGGATTTTCTTTAATTCAGCCGTTTCAGCAGTTCTTCCTTTGTATTTAATTTCGGATCCTCTATGACCAGTTTCAGCAATTCCTCCAGTTTCTCGCCGATTTTCTTGCCCGGCTTCATGCCTGAGGCGATCAGATCCCGGCCGGTCACCGCCAGATCCTTTAAAGATACGCAGTCGCCATCTTCCACGATCTGGTGGTATAATTCTTCTATCTGATCCAGATTCTCGATCTTTTCCTCCCTCTGATACATACTCTGGGCCAGCACGTCCGCGCGGCGTACTTCCATGTAATATGGGAATAGTTCTTCCCCGATCTGGTTCATGGCACTGCGCACGCTTTTTGCCGTGGCAGGCATGCGAAGATCATGGCAGCGGACCAGCCTTGTCACTTTGCGTATCGTATCATTGTCGAATTTCAGCCTTCTTAGCACATTCTCGGCAATTCTCTCGCTCTCCAGGGCATGCTTCTTAAAATGGGCGACTCCTGCTTCATCCACCGTCTTCAACGCCGGCTTACCCATATCATGCAACAGCATGGCAAGCCTTAGGATCTTATCTGCGCGGATATTCTTCATGGCATGCAGCGTATGCTCGCCCACACTATACATATGGTGCGGCGTCTCCTGGCCAGTCGTCATCAGCTGGTCGAATTCCGGAAGAACTATCCGCGTCATTCCTAATTCATATGCCTCACGCAGCATTTCCGGACGCTTTGATGTAATCATTTTTACTAATTCCACCTGTATTCTCTCCGCACTGATATTCTGAAGCGTCCAGGCCAGTTCTTTCATCCCCTGCCGAGTGTCCTCCTCTATATCGAATCCCAGCTGGGCCGCGAAGCGCACTCCCCGCAGGATTCTAAGCGCGTCTTCTTTGAATCGTTCCTTCGCGGTGCCAACGCAGCGTATCATCCCTGCTTCCAGATCTTCAAGCCCTCCAAATATATCAACCAGGCCATCCGTTTCATTATATGCCATCGCGTTGATGGTAAAATCCCTCCGAAGCAGATCTTCCCGGAGATTGCGCGTAAAGGTAACTTCCTTTGGATGCCTGCTGTCCTCATATTTCCCGTCGATCCGATATGTCGTCACTTCAAATCCTTCTTTTTCCAGGAGTACCGTAATCGTTCCATGCTGGATGCCGGTATCAAACGTCTTATCGAACAAAGCCTTTGTTTCTTCCGGCATGGCTGATGTCGTGATATCCCAATCCTCCGGCTCCCTTCCCAGGATAGAATCCCGGATGCATCCGCCTACTGCATACGCCTCATACCCATGTTCCTGAAGCGTTCCGATAATTCTGCCTACTTTTTCAGGCAATTGTATAGTTCTATCTTCCACAGCGATATCCTCCAAATAAACTAACTTATCCTATCATATCACATTTCCTCCTGAATTAACAAATCTATGACATTCCAAGACTGTTCAAAGAAAAAAAGAACTGCCATACCAAGGATTTTTCAATCTTGGTACAGCAGTTCCCGATATTCTAAGCACTCTATTTCCTAGTAGGATTTGCCCCAGTATGCCATATGCTTGGCTGGCTTTCCACACCAGATACATTTATCGGAAATCATTTCCTCATCTTCTATCAGACATCTGGTTGCCGCTCCGCCTGTGGCGTACTTCACTTCGCCTTCGCATTCCGGATCTCCACACCAACAGGCCTTGACAAAACCACGGTTAGCCTTGAACTTCTCAACCATTTCATCCATGGTTGTAGCAGTATCAATGTGGCTCTGAAGGAACTCATTCGCCCTGTCATACATATCCTGCTGCTCCTGCTCTAAGATGTCGCGCAGTTTCACTGCAATCTCATCCAGGGATACGACGATCTTTTCACGGTTATCACGGCGGACAACGACCACCTGATTCTTCTCAATGTCCTTAGGTCCGATCTCGATACGAGTAGGAATTCCAAGCATCTCCTGCTCAGAGAATTTCCATCCTGTACTCTTATCAGAGTCATCGATCTTCACTCTGTATCCGGCCTTCTTAAGTTCATCCAGCAGTGCGAAAGATCTGTCCAGCACGCCTTCTTTGTGCTGTGCGATCGGGATGATCCGGCATTCTACAGGAGCCACATGAGGCGGAAGCACCAGTCCGCTGTCATCGCCATGAACCATGATAAGGGCGCCGATACTTCTTGTAGACCATCCCCAGGATGTCTCATATACGCTCTGAAGCTGGTTGTTCTTATCCACATACTTGATTCCGAACGCATCCGGGAATCCGCTTCCGAAGAAATGGCTGGTTGCGGACTGCAACGCTTTTCCGTCATGCATCAGCGCTTCAATGGTGTACGTATCCTGTGCTCCGGCAAACTTCTCATGCTCTGCCTTTCTTCCGGATACGAATGGTATCGCAAGCGTCTCCTTGTAGCAGTCCTCATATACATGAAGCATCTGGATCGTGCGTTCCTCCGCCTCTTCATATGTTGCATGGATTGTATGGCCTTCCTGCCATAAGAATTCTCTTGAACGGAGGAAAGGTCTTGTTGTCTTCTCCCAGCGCAGTACGGTATTCCACTGATTCCATACCTTTGGAAGATCTCTATATGACTGAACCGTCTTTGCCCATAAATCACAGAACAGCGTCTCTGATGTAGGACGGATGCATAATCTTTCCTGTAACCTTTCCATACCGCCATGTGTTACCCATGCTACTTCCGGAGCGAATCCTTCGATATGATCCGCTTCTTTTTCCAAAAGGCTCTCTGGAATCAAAGTTGGGAGGTATACGTTCTCTACCCCGGTCTCTTTAAAACGCTTGTCAAGATCCGCCTGGATCAGTTCCCAGATTGCGTAGCCATTAGGCAGGTAGTTCAGGCATCCCTTTACGCTTGAATAATCGCACAGTTCGGCCTCGCGTACGACATCTGTGTACCATTGCGCGAAATCCTCATCACGTGGCGTGATGCTTTCAACTAATTTCTTTTCCTTTGCCATGTTTCTCTTCTCCTTTTCTTCTCTCGCAGGGCCCTTGCCCCACTTTAATTACTGGCGGGAACTTGATTGCCGCAGACAAAAAACGCCGGGCTTTTCGCTCCCTAAAAAGGGACCGAAAAGCTCGGCGGTACCACCCTAGTTAACTGCGACCCTTTCGCAGTTCTCTCATTAACCATTAACGCTGGCAGGACGCTGCACTTTCATGCAGTGGCTCCAAGGCGGGTTCCATGCAGTTCTAAGCGGAAATCTTGCACCAGATGATCCCCTCTCTGAGGCTCGCTTACATGTACTAATCCTCTTCATTGCCAAATGATATTGAATTAAACGTAATTTTAATCTATTGCCACTCATTTGTCAACCCAAAATATTACGAAATCCGCCAAAAGCCTGCCCTATCGAAGCAGCACATAGATAAAAAATGCCAGATACGCGACCAGAAACAGCACGCCTTCTTTTCTGTGTATTTCACGCTTGCTGATGGCCGCCACATATACGATAATGCTTGCCATGATCAGAATCATCGTGTCGTAGACCGCTGTAATATCCAGCACAATCGGCGTTATCGCAGCCGATACTCCCAGTATCAGCAGAATATTAAAAATATTGGACCCTACCACATTGCCCACCGCAAGGTCATTCTCGCCTTTTCCGGCTGCAACTACGGATGTCACCAGTTCCGGCAGGGATGTTCCAAGGGCCACGATCGTCAGTCCGATGAATGTCTGGCTCAGCCCAAAGGATACCGCAATGCTGCTTGCGCTGTCCACAACCAGATCGCCTCCCCAGATAATGCCAGCCAGGCCCACCAGGATGTATCCCGCGCTTTTTGCCGGACTAAGCAGTTTATAATCTTCCTCTTCTTCCATCACCTCGTGCCTGGAACGCAGCGCTGTCTTGACCGTCGCATACAGGAACACGGCAAACAATGCAAGAAAAAGCAGTCCGCCCCATCTGCCAAGAACATATTTTCCTTCCCCGCTCAGTACCTTTGTAATCGAGAAATCGGAATTCAGAAGCAGCAGAATCACCGCTATAAAGATAGAAAACGGGAATTCCTTTTTCAGCAAAGACCACTTGGCCCGGACAGGATTCACCAGCGCGCAGCACCCAAGCACCACCAGCAGGTTGAATATATTCGATCCCAGCACGTTGCTGACCGCCAGATCATTATTTCCCTTGATGGCCGCTGTCACGCTGACCGACAGTTCCGGCATGCTTGTCCCAAATGCCACTACCGTAAGCCCTATAATAATCGATGGCACCTTCAAGAGCTTTGCCACGCTGGAACTGCCGTCCACAAAATAATCCGCTCCTTTGATCAATAATATAAATCCCAGAATCAATAGTAAATAATCCATTTTTCTGCCTTCCCCTATTTTTATTTGCATATTTTAATCCACTATGTTTAAATGATAAGAGTGAAAAGTCGCAAAGTCAAGGAGAATTCATATGAATACCAAGCGCATAGAAATCTTATATGAGGATGCCCACATACTGGTGTGCATAAAACCTCACGGGGTCCCAACCCAGAGCAGGCGGGCAGGCACGCCCGATATGGAAAGTCTTATTAAGAATCATATCTGTCAGTCTGCCCCGGAAAAAGGCGAGCCATACCTGGCGGTCATCCACCGCCTGGATCAGCCCGTAAAAGGAATCCTGGTTTTTGCCAAGACGCCCTTTGCAGCAAAGGAACTAAACCGCCAGCTGCAAAGCCATGGCTTTGGAAAATATTACCGTGCTTTGGCGGATGGCCATCCCTCTCAGAAAGAAGGCACGCTGGAGGACTATCTCATAAAGGATGGGCGCACCAACACTTCCCGTGTCTGCGTTTCCGGCACGGCAGGAGCCAAGCTTGCCCGTCTTCATTATACCGTTGTAGAACAGGGGCCTTTCCTCTTTGACCAATCCAAAGACGATGATGCGCCACGGACAGAACTGGATATCAGGCTGGATACAGGCCGCCATCATCAGATTCGCGTGCAGCTGTCCCACATGGGCTGCCCCATCGCAGGCGATACCAAGTATAACCCAAATGTGCATAAGGACGAAGGCTGGCAGAACATCTGCCTGTGCGCCTACCGGCTGGAATTCTTACATCCCAAAACACATAAAAACATGACGTTTCATTTGTTAGGCTAGATACTTTTTCGGTCGCCGCAAATCAAACAGGGCATGCATTCTTTATGCATACCCTGTCCATCTTAATATTTCTTATTCTTCCTCTTCATTCAACGCTTCTTCGTATCTCTCAAGAATAATACTCTGTATACGCTCTCTGGTCACTGAATTAATTGGATGCGCAATGTCTCGATATTCCCCGTCTAATGCTTTTTTACTCGGCATAGCAATAAAGAGTCCTTTTTCACCCTCAATGACCTTGATGTCATGTACTACGAATTCCTCATCCATAGTAATTGATACTACCGCCTTTAACTTTCCCTCTTTTGCCACTTTACGCACGCGTACATCCGTGATTTGCATTTTCCTCTAGCCCCTTTCTTTACAAGCCGCTGCACTATAGTGCATACCTCTCGTTCTTTTCCACAACTACTTTCACACCATTTTCCCCAACATGACGTGTATTGGCTCTAATCGTGTCACGACTTTCTACAATACAATTCTCGATGTATGTATTGTCCCCGAGATAGACGTCGTTCAGAATGATTGAATTCTTAATAACACAGTTATTACCGACAAACGTCTTCTTAAAGAGGATAGAATTCTCTACCGTACCATTGATAATGCTTCCACTCGCTACCAGGCTGTTCTTAACCACTGCGCCGGGATTGTATTTTGCCGGCGGCAGGTCACTTACCTTAGAGTAGACATCCGGATGCTGCTTGAAGAAGTAATTTCTTACTTCCGGCTTCAAGAAATCCATGTTGGTCCGATAATAAGCGTCCACCGTTGATATGTTGCTCCAGTAATCTTTTATCTTATAACCATATATCTTTTTCAGATTCTTATATCTGATCAGGATATCGGTTACAAAATCGTGCCTGTCTTCCTCTGCGCAGGATTCAATCAGATCAATCAGCTGTCTTCTTCTGATTACATAGATTCCCGTAGAAATCGTGTTTGAATTGGCAACCATCGGCTTTTCTTCAAACTCTTCAACACGCATAGATTCGTTCATCTTAAGCGTTCCGAAGCGGCTGGCATCCCCGCCAGGCTCCAGTTCCTTGCAAACCACCGTAATATCGGCCTTCTTGGCAATATGGTACTCAAGCACCTTATTATAATCCATCTTATATACCGCATCGCCGGATGTAATGATCACATATGGCTCATGGCATCTCTTAAGGAATTCCAGATTCTGGTAGATCGCATCTGCCGTTCCTCTGTACCAGTATCCGTTATCTGCCGTGATCGTAGGAGTGAACACATACAAGCCGCCTTGCTTTCTTCCAAAATCCCACCATTTGGAGGAATTCAGATGTTCATTCAATGAACGGGCATTGTATTGGGTCAGCACTGCCACCTTCTGTATATGTGAATTAGACATGTTGCTGAGCGCAAAATCAATCGCCCTGTAACTTCCGGCTATCGGCATTGCCGCCACTGCTCTCTTATGTGTCAATTCACGCATCTTATTACTGTTTCCACCTGCTAAAATAATACCTACTGCTCTCATGCTCGCTCACCTGCCTTTATCAATGTCTCTCCGCTTTCCAGTACTCCATTCGGATAGTCTTCTTTGGATGTAACGCCACTGATGGCAGTGTTCTTGCCAATCTGCACCTGGCCCGGTATGACGGAGTTCTCGCCGACCGTTACAAGGCCGAAGGAATAGACTGCCGGCTTAAGCTTGTTCGGCACATCGCTGCCAATTCCAAATGTTACATTGTCCCCAATCTCGCAGTTTTCCGCAATTATCGACTTGTCGATTACGCAGCCCTTGCCAATGCTTACGTCTTTCATAATAATAGAGTCCCTGACTACCGTGCCTTCCCCAATTGTCACACCGGAACCAATTACGCAGTTATGTACTTCCCCATACACTTCCGATCCGTCGCCGATAATGCTTCTTTCAATCACAGATTGTCCTGAAATATACTGCGGAGGGATAATATCGCTGTTGGTATATATCTTCCAGAACTCTTCATACAGGTTGAACTCCGGAATAATATCAATCAGTTCCATATTGGCTTCCCAATAAGAGCCAAGCGTCCCTACATCTTTCCAATATCCATTATACTCATAAGCAAATAATCTCTCATTCTTCTCATGGCAATATGGAATGATATGCTTTCCAAAGTCGCACCCCGGCTCGTCCTTCAATGCCACAAGCGCTTCCTTCAGTGCCGGCCAGCTGAAAATATAGATGCCCATAGAAGCCAGATTGCTCTTTGGCTGCGGAGGCTTCTCCTGGAATTCGGTAATCCGTCCGTCTTCATCTGTAATTACGATGCCGAATCTGCCGGCTTCTTCGATCGGCACCGGCATTGCTGCAATTGTTACATCTGCATTGTTCTCTTTATGATAGTCGAGCATGACTTCATAATCCATCTTATAGATATGGTCTCCGGAAAGAATTAATACATAATCCGGATTAAATGTCTCCATATAATCCAAGTTCTGGTATATGGCATTGGCAGTACCAGTATACCATTCGCTGCTGTTACTCTTCTCATAAGGCGGCAGAATTGTTACGCCTCCGATATTACGATCCAGATCCCATGGAATGCCAATTCCTATATGCGTATTTAATCGTAATGGCTGATATTGCGTTAGCACTCCCACAGTATCAATTCCTGAGTTAATGCAGTTGCTGAGTGGGAAGTCAATAATTCTATATTTACCTCCAAAAGCAACGGCTGGCTTAGCTACCTTGGCTGTTAGGACTCCCAATCTGCTTCCCTGGCCTCCTGCCAGCAACATTGCAATCATCTCTTTCTTGATCATGTCATCACCCCTTCTCAGTAATTCTTATAGTTCACATTATACCATAGTTTTGATTTTGAGTGAACAAATTTTACAAATAAAATGAACTTTTCGTGAACTTTTTATTAAAATATCACAAAAAGTTACGGCTTGGTTTTTTTTCCATATATGTATATAATAATATGGAAAGATATATATATTTATGACTACATTTTTAACGGAAACAGAACATATGGAAGAGGAAGGTATTTTATGTATAAAATCAATTTTGAGCAACCTGTACACGTGCACTTTATCGGAATCGGCGGCATAAGCATGAGCGGCCTGGCAGAGATTCTGCTGAAAGAGGGCTTTGCCATATCCGGCTCTGACAACAAGGAATCAGCCCTGACCAGTCATCTTAAGCAGCAGGGCGCCACCATCTTCTATGGCCAGAAAGCGTCCAATATTATTGAAGGAATTGATGTGGTCGTGTATACCGCTGCCATCCATGAAGACAACGAAGAATACGCCCAGGCTCTTAAAAAGGGGCTGCCTATGCTTAGCCGGGCGGAACTTCTGGGACAGCTGATGACAAATTACGATGTTCCCATCGCCATCTCAGGCACTCACGGCAAGACTACCACTACATCCATGCTCTCGCATATCCTGCTGGCCGGCGAAATGGATCCAACGATTTCCGTAGGAGGCATCCTCAAGGCGATCGGAGGGAATATAAAGGTGGGGAAATCGGAGCTGTTCGTTACGGAAGCCTGCGAATACACCAACAGTTTCCTTCATTTCTTTCCAAAGATAAGCGTTATTCTCAATATTGACGAGGATCATCTGGATTTCTTCAAGGATCTGGACGATATCCGCAGTTCTTTCCACAAGTTTGCGAAGCTTCTTCCAAAGGACGGAACTTTGATCATCAATGGAAATATCGACAAACTGGACTGTATTACCAAAGGACTTGACTGCCGTATCATAAAATACGGAGATGACAGTTCCATGGATTACAGCGCAACAAACATCTCCCATAATAAACTAGGGGAGGCTTCTTTTGACCTGGTAAAAGCTGGCGTCTTCGTTGATCGGATATCTCTGTCCGTCAATGGCGACCACAATGTATCCAACGCATTGGCTGCCATCGCCGTCTCCGACCTTCTTGGAGTATCCCTTGATAAGATGAAAAAGGGGCTTAAGGAATTTACTGGAACTAACCGGAGATTTGAATACAAGGGCGAGATGGATGGCGTTACCATCATCGACGACTATGCCCATCATCCAACGGAAATAAACGCCACTCTGACTGCAGCCAAGTACTATCCCCACCGGGAACTCTGGTGCGTTTTCCAGCCCCACACCTACACCAGGACCAAGGCTTTGTTCCATGAATTCGTGGAGGCCCTGGCCCATGCCGACCACGTGGTGCTTTCAGACATTTATGCGGCGAGGGAGACCGATACACTGGGAATCTCTTCCAAGGATATCGCGGATGCGCTGAAGGAAAAGGGATGCGATGCCTATTACTTCTCTTCTTTCGAAGACATCCAGGATTTTTGTGTAGAAAAGTGTCAAAAAGGAGACTTGTTGATAACTATGGGCGCCGGAGATGTTGTAAACATTGGCGAAGAACTTTTAAAGCGGTAGTTATCCACATTTTCCACAGATTTTTATCCACAAAAAACATGGATTTTGGCTTAGAAATTTCTTTTGCGCCTGTCCTTCTGGTGCTATAATAACTCATACACGAGAAACGAACTGACAAGGAGGACTGGCGTAAGAATTATGAAGAAACTAACACTTACCAACTATGCGCAGGGCAATACCACTGTGCTTGAGAATGAATTTATTGACCATCATATGGTCAAGGCAAACGGAGAATATGTAAAGGTATATCTTCTTCTGCTGCGCCACATGAATGAGCCTTCCGGGATGCTGTCCGTTTCAGAGATTGCAGATAAGCTGGAATGCACGGAAAAGGATGTGGTTCGCGCGCTGAATTACTGGAAAAAGCAGAGACTGCTGGACTACTGCGAGGATTTCGAAGAACTCCCCGCCTCCGAATCCGCCCCTGCTTCTTATAGGAAGAACGCCGCCTCCGACGAGATAACGGCTGACTCCTCGCCTCTGCAGGATGTACAGGATGACTCCGCGTCCGTGCCTAACATTCAGCAGTACCGCAGCAGGAAGGAACGCAAGGAATTCAAGGAACTGCTTTTTGTAGCAGAGCAATACCTTGGAAAGACGCTGTCTTCCATGGATATTGACACCATTACATATTTTTACGATACGCTGCACATGTCGGCGGAATTGATCGAGTATCTCATCGAATACTGTGTCGAGAACGGGCATAAAAGCATGCATTACATCCAGAAGGTAGCCCTCTCCTGGGATGACCAGAAGATTACTACCGTGGAGGCAGCCAAGTCCAGCACGATCTTATATAACAAGAACTGCTATTCCATATTAAACGCTTACGGAATCAAGGGACGGGCTCCCGCCACTTCCGAGATTGCTTATATCCGCAAATGGAATGAGGAGTATGGCTTCGCGCTGGACATCATATTGGAAGCATGCAACCGTACTATGAACACCATCCATCAGCCAAATTTTGAGTATACGGATACCATCCTCAAAAACTGGCTTGGCAAGAATGTCCATTATCTGAAGGATATCGAAGCCCTGGACGCTGATTACCTGAGAGAAAAAGAACGCAAGAAAAAACAGGCTGCCAAGCCTGCCATCAATACAAAGAATAATAAATTCAACAATTTCGACGGCCGTTCCTATGATATGGACGACCTGGAGCGCAAGCTGGTTCAGCAGTAAGCACAATAATATAAGGAGATCTACCATAATATGGCACTTTCCAATTCCCAGTACGATCAGTTGATGCGTACTTACGAACAAAGACAACTGGATAATGAATACCAGTTAAGGAGACGCTATGAAAAAGCATATTCCCTGATTCCGGCCCTGGAAGAATTGGATCATTCTATCTCCTCCTTAAGCGTAGAAAAGGCCCGCAGCCTTCTGGACGGCAATCAGGGGGCACTTTCTTCTCTGAAGGAAGATGTCCGCAGCCTGTCCCAACGCAAATCCCAGCTGCTTGAATCTCATGGACTGCCAAAGGATTACCTGGAACTTCATTATACCTGCCCGGACTGTAAGGATACCGGATATATCGGCACGAAAAAATGCCACTGTTTTAAGAAAGCCATCGTGGATCTTTTGTACACGCAGTCAAATCTACAGGAAATATTAGGCAAAGAGAACTTTTCTACCTGTTCTCTGGGGTTTTATTCCAGCAACCATATTGATCCTCTGACCGGAAGATCCTCGCTGGAAGCCATACAGACCGCGCTGAAAGCCTGTCATGAATTCATAGATACATTTTCCACAGAGTTTCAAAACATACTATTATATGGAGATACGGGGGTAGGAAAGACTTTCCTCTCTCATTGTATTGCCAAAGAGTTGATCGATGCATCATTTTCTGTTATATATTTTACTGCGACACAGCTCTTTGATATATTTGCCGAGAGCGCATTTGGCAGAAAAGATACAAAGGACTCCGACGCCTGCGAGCACATCTATGACTGCGACCTTCTGATCATAGATGACCTGGGCACGGAACTTCCAAATTCTTTTACGGTATCGCAGTTGTTTATCTGCCTCAATGAGCGTATTTTAAGGCAGAAGTCAACCATTATATCTACCAATCTTGCATTGGAAGACATAAAATCTATCTATTCGGAGCGGACTTTCTCCCGGATCAGCAGTAACTATACGATTCTGCGCCTTACCGGAGATGATATCCGTATCCAAAAAAAATTATTAAACCTGGGAGGTACAAAAGATGTTACGCCGTAACGATCGTAATCTTGACAACATTCCTGTAGGAGCGCTTGGAATCATTGCCCTTGACGGATGTAAAGAAATGGGAGACAAGGTAAATAATTACCTCGTCAAATGGAGGAAAGAGGATGGACATGCTCACAAGGATGACATCGTTTTCCACGGTTATGAACGGGATACATTTCTAATAGATGCAAAAGTCCCCCGTTTTGGCTCCGGTGAAGCCAAAGGCATTATCAATGACTCTGTCAGGGGAATGGATATCTATCTGATGGTAGACGTCTGCAATTACAGCCTGACTTACTCGCTGACAGGACATGAGAATCACATGTCCCCGGACGATCATTATCAGAATCTGAAGCGTGTCATCGCAGCTATCGGCGGAAAGGCCCGCCGCCTCAACGTGATCATGCCGTTCTTGTATGAAAGCCGCCAGCATAAGAGAAGCAGCCGGGAATCCCTGGACTGCGCCCTGGCACTTCAGGAACTGGTGCGAATGGGCGTAGACAATATCATTACTTTTGACGCCCATGATCCAAGGGTGCAGAATGCCATCCCTCTGAATGGCTTCGAGACGGTTCGCCCCACATACCAGTTTATCAAAGGGCTTCTTCGCAACTTCAAGGATCTGCAGATCGACTGCGACCACATGATGGCGATCAGCCCGGACGAGGGGGCCACCGAGCGCGCGATCTATCTGGCCAACATGCTGAATCTGGATATGGGTATGTTCTACAAACGGCGCGACTATACGAAGATCGTCAATGGACGCAATCCGATTGTTGCCCATGAATTCCTGGGCTCTTCTGTGGAGGGAAAGGATGTCATTATCCTGGATGACATGATCTCTTCCGGTGACAGTATCCTGGATGTAGCGCGACAATTAAAGCAGCGCAAGGCAAGGCGGATTTTTGCTGCAGCTACCTTCGGCTTGTTCACCAATGGCCTCGAGAAGTTTGACAAAGCCTACGAAGATGGCCTGATCGATGCCATTCTGACCACTAACCTGATCTATCAGACGCCGGAACTTCTGGAACGTCCATACTATATCAGCTGCGAGATGAGCAAATACATCGCGCTGATGATTGATACCCTGAACCATGACGGTTCCATCAGCAGCATTCTGAATCCCAACGAGCGTATCCAGAATGTTCTGGAGAAATATAAAAGAGGCGAAGAAATCTAGTTACGCAAAAGAAACCGCCAAAGTAGAGATGGCAATCTATCCAATCTACTTTGGCGGTTCCTTTATGTGCGTTTATCTTCATAGGACTTTTACAGGCAGACCTTGTGATAATCCAATCCCAGTTCTTCCAACAGTTGGATCTCCCGCTTCTGGCAGGTGAAAATAAGGACCTGCTTTTTATTCTCCGCAAGCCACGCAAGCGTATGCTTCAGCCGCTCGTCATCGTAATAGACAAAGGTATCATCCAGTATAACCGGATTCTCCTCTTCCTGCAGAACTTTGCTGGCAGTCATCCGCAGGGAAAAATAAATCTGTTCTATTGTTCCGCGGCTTGCCTGTTCCATGGGAATCCTCTTCCCTTCCGATAACAGGCTCATGTGCAGGTCTTCCTCCACCAGGAGCCTTGTATACTTCCCGCCTGTAATCCGGCATATAATCTCAGAGATCTTCCTGTTTAATTCCTCTTTTAACTGCACCTGAAGCCCTCCGGAAAGTTCGTTTAACCGGTCTGTTGCCATCTGGATGGCAGCACGCCTGCGGTCAATCCACTGGGAATCCTCGCTGACTTCATCAAGGTCCATCAGCTGGTCTTTCAAGTTTCCATATTGTATCTGCTTCTCCTGCAGTTCTTCTTCCACGCGTTTCTTTTCCCATACAAGCCTTTCAATGGGAATCTTCTCTTCTTCCGGCGTAATCGCCTCCAGTATGATCTCCGGCGGAGTCTTTTCCTTCTTTTTCCCCTCTTTCATGCGATTCCACACGTATAATCCACATGCCAGGAAGATGACGATCGCAACCAGGTAGTTCCACGGCCTGGCGATCAGGATCACCGCCAGGATAATGAAAATGATAAAAAGCCCGATCTCTACCGGATGAATCCGCCACTTGGATGGGCGCAGCTCGTCTATGACTCCTTTGCCGGAAGACTCCTCCTGCTTCTCCTTCTCTTCCCTGTGCAGCAGTTCTTCCCTTATACTATCCTGCTCTTCTTCCAGCCGGTGGATATCCCGCCAGACATAGGATGCCTCCTGCTCAATGAGTTCTCTTTTCTGCTGCTTCCTGACCAAGGCTTCTTTTGCTTCCTTATCCAGCGCCTTCTTCTTCTCTTTCAGATTCTGAAGGGTTCCTTCCAGGTCAATCTCTGTATTGCCTGTAGCGTAATAATTGGTGGCGTAATTTTTAAATTCCGCCGCAAGAGACTGGCCTGTCTCCACCTTCATCTGGCCCACGGATATCGTGTTGTCATAACTGGCAGAGCTAAGCTCTCCCAGCAGCATCTGAAGATCCCCGTCTTTTATAGAGAGTTGTTCTCCGTCATCCTCGCAGTAGAGTTCTGCCTTCTTCGAATATTTATCAAAATTCCGGTCAATCCGGAACATCTTTCCTCCGCTTTCGAATCTCAGAACTCCTGAATAATAATTGGGGTTCTCCCATGGTTCATAGGTGCTGTATGTATCATTAAGGGAAGCCCTTCCCCGGCCTCTTTCCATGCCAAACAGCATTCCTCTGATAAAAGCATGCAGCGTGGATTTCCCTGACTCATTCTCCCCATATAATATATTGATCCCATCTTCCAGCAAAATATCCTTATCCGAAAATTTGCCGAAGTTCCTGATTATTAACTCCCGAATTCTCATATCTAGCCTCTTCTCGTTTCCATCAGCGCCTGGACACCTTCGCACAGAGCCTGATATTCCATGCTGTCCTTCTCATAGTTTAGCAGTGATTCAATAAATTTCCCCAGAAGGTTATCCTTGTTCTGTTCCAGAAGCCTCCCAAACTCATATGCAGGCTTTGTCTCATCCGACACTTCTACCACATTGCCATATGGATCCATGTCCCCCAGATCAAATAGAATATCCGGATCACGGAGCCCCTTCAGCGTAATCTTATATAGATTCTGTACTCCCCTCTCTTCGATCTGCGCCTTTATTCGTTCCCGCGCCGAGTGGCCCGTCATGGCCTTGTCTATCTCTACATCCATGTGAACATATTCTCTTTCAGCATCCGGCACAAACCATACCCTGCAGCCTTTATCATCCATCTCGCCCCGGACATAGCCATGAGGGCCGACATCATTCTTATCAATAGGTTCCAGGGCGCCTGCATAGGCGGCGCCTTCTTCCTGAAACATCTGCGGCTTATGGATATGTCCCAAGGCAACATAATCATAGCCAAGGGCCTTTATTTTATTTCTTTGTATCGGTATATGCTTCTCGTCCCCTCCATGGGCAATCAGAATCTCATACCTCTGCTTCTTCCTGGCAAATGCATTATCATACTTTGCCTCCTTAATCTCGCGGGAATGGTAGCTGCATCCGTATACAGCCAGGGATAGTTGAGGGAATTCCACGCAGGAGATATCCTCTGACAGAATCATCTGCACATTCCTCGCCCATCGGAAAGTGCGGTAATAAGAGTCTTTCTTCAGATAGTCATGGTTTCCAGCCACCAGCACTACCTGGGTATGCTTAAGGGTCGCTAAAAGAGAATTGACTTCCTTCAGTTCCCGAAGCAAGGGCTGACGGTGAAACAGATCGCCAGCTATGAGAAGAAGGTCCGCTCGCTCTTTATTACAGGCCTCTACCACTCTCTTCAGGCTATTCCAGATCTCCTTCGCCCTCTTCTCGCTGTACGTGCTTCCTGCGTCCGGGCTTGCTCCTAAATGTACGTCTGCGATGTGTATGAACTTCATCCTCTGCTGTCCCTTCTTCCTTTTCTATCCTTGTCGGCAATGTCACAATAAACTGCGTCTTGCTGTCATCGCTTTTTGCACGGATCAGCCCTCCATGCAATTCCACAATCTGCTTGGCAATGGCCAGTCCAAGCCCTGCTCCTCCGGTCCCGCTGGAGCGGGAGCCATCTACGCGGTAGAACTTCTCAAATATGGTCTGAAGCATTGCCCCGGGAATCTTATCTCCCTGGTTTGTAAAGATAATCTCCACATCCTGCCCCTTCATCTGTGCCTCGATCTGAATCCTGGTATTATCATAGCAGTATGCGATCGCGTTCCTCAGAATATTGTCAAAGACCCGGGCCAGCTTATCCGGATCCCCGTAGACCACCAGATTCTCTTCCACCTCTACCTGACAGGCAAGCTGCTTTTCCTGCAGCACGCCATAGAGTTCATCCGCCAGCTGCTCCAGCATCAATGACAGGTTGATCTCCACGGACTCCAGTTCAATATTCTGGAGATTATAGCGGGTAATGTCGAAGAACTCATTGATCAGTTCTCCCAAACGCAGCGATTTCTCAAATGCAATGCGAGTGTATTTCTCCCGCTCTTCCTGCGACATGTCCGGATGGCTGTCCAGCATGCTTAAGTATGCCACAATAGAGGTCAGCGGAGTCTTAAGGTCGTGGGCCAGGAAGATCACCAGGTCGTTCTTCTTTTTCTCCCCCTCTTCCGCCTCCAGTTCCTGGCGCTTCAGGGTCGCCTTAATCTCATTCAGCCTGATCTCGATCGGCTTTAACTCCGTGATCAGATGAATCGGCTCCGTGGAATCCGACACGATATTTTCTATCCCGTCTCCTATCTGATCCAGGTATTTCGTCATCTTAGACAGGGCTACATAGAAAAACAGGGCAAAAAGAAGCAGGAAGCCAACAACCATGAAAAATGCCTTGTTGTCTCCGATCAGCTTCCAGTATAAATCTATGGCCGTCTTCTCCTCCACATCAAGAGAAGTCAGGAAATCTACGAATATCCTGGCAAAACTGTCATTATAGATGCCATCAATTACATAATTCAGCAGGAAACCGCCCACCAGCACCGTGACAGCGGTTACAAAAACCGTCTGCAGCAGGATGCTGAACTTAAGTTTGCGATAGTTATTCTTCAACCTTATAACCTACTCCCCATACTGTCTTGATAAAATCAGATTTGCCGGTGGGCGCATTCATCTTCTCCCGAAGGTGCCGGATGTGCACCATCACCGTATTGTTACTGTTCTTGTAATATTTTTCATGCCATACTTTTTCAAAAAGTTCCTCCGAACTGATCACCTTCCCCCGGTTCTCGCAGAGAAGCCAGAGAATATCGAATTCGATCGGCGTAAGCGTAAGCGGCATTTCATTATAGATGCATTCATGAGAGGTCCTGTTCAGTACCAGGCCCCCGAAATCTATAATCTCACCTTCTTCTTTGGCCCCTTCATTGTACTGGGTATACCTGCGCAGCTGAGCCTTTACCCTGGCTACCAGTTCCAGCGGATTGAAAGGCTTGGGGATGTAGTCGTCCGCTCCCAGCGTAAGCCCCGTGATCTTGTCCATATATTCTGTCTTGGCTGTCAGCATGATTACCGGGAACGTGTATTTTTCCCGGATCTGCTTCAGAATCTGGAACCCGTCAATATCCGGAAGCATGATATCAAGGATCGCCAGATCGATCTTCATGCCGCCAATACAGTCTAGCGCCTCCTGGCCGGTATAGAACTTATATACGCTATACTGGTCATTCTGGAGATAGAGTTCAATCACATCTGCAATTTCCTTCTCGTCGTCTACTACTAATATATTCATACCTGCCCTCCTGTCCCCTATATAATATTACTAGCGTTTTTTGACACTTTGCAGTTATTATATCATATCACTCTCCGTTTTGAAAGGCACAAGACATCTCCCTACATGTTCCCTGGCGTAGCGTATATATTTTGTGTACATTCCTTGATTTTACTTCGCCCGCTATGCTATACTATTGCAATCTCGGACATTTTTCGGACACAAAAAGAACGGGCTGTAATCTCCCGTTCTTAAAATACTGATGCAATTTTCTCCATTTCCTCAGCCTTAGTATTAGGTAAAACATAACCGGGTTTCTCTCAATCAAACCATTCTTGGTATGGAACTTTGTATCAGAAGATACAGAGGAATACACTTTTCCGATACCGTTAACGTCGATATTTATGAAGATTTAACCATTAATTTTGGAGAACTAGATATTTAGAAACACTCCTTGACCCTGCTGGTACAGGATAAGCATATTAAATCAACATAGATTTTATTTTCTTTATTCTATATTTCTGTGCCTGGCCTCCATCTGTTCGTGCGTCACCTTCATCTCTTCTTCCAGCAGCATAATAATAATATCAAACAGCAAAAACAGGTGTTGTTCAAACAGATTTCCCATCGGCTGTACGGACGGTACCGCTCTAGAGTCTGTCCCGTTAAATACACTTGCCGGAACAAATAACACACAGTCCGCCAGGCGGGCTGTCTTTTCTTTTGGCCCTCCTGTCACCACAGTAATTGCTGCCCCGGTCTCTTTTGCCTGTTTGACCACATAATGAATGTGGCCGATTTTACCCGACCCGTTTATAGCAATAAATAAATCCCCCTCATGCATGCCAGGTGTCGTGTCGTCCCAGATCCAGTGTACTTCTTTTCCAAGGTGCATCAGCCGCATGGCAAATGACCGGCCTGCGATCCCTTCTCTGCCTACGCCCATAACAAAGATCCGCTCTGCCTTCCTGATTTGTTCCATAAATAAAGTAACCTCATCCAGGTCCTGCTTTTCAAAGACTTCTCTGTGTTCGTTAAGTACGGTACAATATAATTCTTCATATTTTCTGCAATTCATTCTTTGACCTCCTGCTTATTTCTCTTTATTCCCATTCAAGCTGGCTTTCAGCATTCTCATGCCAGAATACTTTTTAATAATAAAGTTTAATCCAAGAACGAGAACAAGCATAATTCCCCATATCAATTTTTTCGTATATGGAGACAAGGACATTATCGTAAATGCACTGGACAGAATCTGCATCATTATAACTGCAATCAATACGCCCCACACTTTACCTCTTCCTCCGTTCGGGTCGATCCCGCCTATTACGCAGACAATCAGCGTCTGAAGCAGATAAGAATCTCCATACCCCACCTTGGCAGAATTTACACGGCTTAGAATAATCAGTCCCGCAAGCCCTGCAAGCAGACCTGTCAACAGAAATGTGCCGATGCAGATTCCTTCATTATGGATTGCCGAGAATCTGGCTGCAACCGGATTATCTCCGTACAAATACAGCTTTCTGCCAAAACCGCTGTATGACATTACAAGGCCAAGTATTACAGACGCAAGG